>DHCMC07803__coassemble_792_pt1 | contig 28111 bp, 24 predicted proteins | sample DHCMC07803__metabat2_low_PE_051 | metagenome-assembled genome bin DHCMC07803 | reverse complement strand
GCGGAGCGCGACGGGCAGCCTTGAGGCCGTACTTCTTGCGCTCCTTCATACGAGGATCGCGGGTCAGGAAGCCGGCTTTCTTCAGGGTGGTGCGCAGTTCGGGGTTGTACTGCAGCAGGGCGCGGGACAGGCCGTGGCGGATGGCGCCGGCCTGGCCGGAGCAGCCGCCGCCGACCACGTTGACGACAACGTCGAACTTGCCTTCGGTCTCGGTGAGGACCAGCGGGCTGTTGACCAGGAGCTTCAGGGTCTCCAGGCCGAAATAATCGTTGATGTCGCGGCCGTTGATGGTCATTTTGCCGGTACCGTTGTAGACACGCACGCGGGCAACGGAATGCTTACGACGGCCGGTGCCGTAGAAATAAGGTTTCGTCTCGTACATCTTCTATTGCCTCCTTAACTCAGATCTCAACGGCTTCAGGCTTCTGGGCAGCGTGGGTGTGCTCAGCAGTCTTGTAGCAGTGCAGGCGGGTCATAGCCTTGGCGCCCAGGGTGTTCGAGGGGACCATGCCCTTGACGGCGTAGGTCATCGCCTTGTCGCTGGCTTCCGCCATCAGGGTCTTGTACTGGGTCTCTTTCAGGCCGCCGATCCAGCCGGAATGGGTGCGGTGGAATTTCTTCTCCAGCTTTTTGCCGGTGAGGACCGCCTCATCACAGTTGATGATGATGACATGGTCGCCGCAATCCACGTTGGGGGTGAAGGTGGGTTTGTTCTTGCCGCGCAGGATGACGGCAGCCTTGGCAGCAACGCGGCCGAGGGGCTTGCCGGCGGCGTCGATCACATACCACTTGCGGTCAGCCATTTCAGCGGGCTTTGCGAGAGTCGTGCTCATAGTAGGGACCTCCATTTAAAAATTAACACGTCCGTTCTGAAAACGGTATTCTACAGCGCCGCGGCATTTTGCACACCGCCGCGCTTTTTCGCGCAAGTGTGATTATAGCAGAAAGCACCGCCCAAGTCAACGATTTTGCCGGAAAATTTCAATATATTCTTTTCTTGCTCTCCGATCCTCCCGTTTTCTCCCGTTTGCTTCCGTTTTCTAATTTCCTATTTTCAAAGCGAGCGTTTTCCCCCAACGCAAAAAAGCCCGGCCCGCCGAGCAATACGCTTGCCGGCGGGCCGGGCCCCGGGTTTGGGTTTCCGTTTTAACTCAGTGCTTGATCGCGCTGATGACGCGGCTCAGATCGCCTTCGTCCTCGCAGACGATTTTCACAGGATGGCTGTAGTCGAGGCTCATCATGCCCAGGATGCTCTTCGCATCGGCAATGCTGCCCTTCATGTCGTGCACGCCGACCGCGTTGTAGCATTTGGCGGCAGCAGACACGATTCCCTTGACCTCCGTGAAGTTGGAAACCTTGACTTGTTTCACCATGGTAATGACCTCCAGACATTTTCCCTGAACGGACGTAAATGCCGCAGGCGCTGTTCTCTCTCCGTGCGCCGCGCTGTCCGTCAGCAGGGCGGCCGGGCCACCATGCCCGTCTTTCCGTCCCTGCATTGGCATTATAGCATAATTTTTGCCGCTTTGTTTGTGCGGAATGCACAAAGGCAGTTTTTTCCATTTCCTGCACAAAACGCGCAAAGGCGCATTTTCGGGATTTGGTGAGTTTGCTCACTTTTTCCCTGCCCGGAAGCACTCTATTAACATTTTTTATGTTTTTGGAAAGCAGATTTTATGTTTTTGGCCCATATTTACGCTTTTTCTCTGCTTTTTTCTTCGTCTTCCACCCAAAAACTGGCGCACTTTTCTGTGAAAATGCAACAAAAATATATATCAGAGGCCGTTCTGTGCCTGTATTCCCGCTCAAAGCCCCTTCATCGTGAGCGCGATCCGCTTTTTGGCCGTATCTACGCTGAGAACTTTTACGCGGACCACGTCGCCCACCTTGAGGACCTCCCGCGGGTGGCGGATGAAGGTATCGCTGATCTGGGAGATGTGCACCAGCCCGTCCTGATGGACGCCCAGGTCCACAAAAGCGCCGAAATCAATGACGTTGCGCACGGTGCCGGTCAGTTCCATACCGGGCTTGAGGTCCTCCAGGCGCATGATGTCGCTGCGCAGCAGGGGTTTGGGCAGGGTGTCGCGCACATCGCGGCCGGGGCGGCACAGTTCCGAGATGATGTCGTGCAGGGTGGGCGCGCCCACGCCCAGTTCGGCGCAGAGGGCCTTCTCCCCTTTGCGCCGGGCGGCTTCGGGCAGTGCCGAAAGCGCGTCGGTGCCGATCTGGGCCGTGGTATAGCCGCAGGCTTCCAGCAGGGCTTTGGCAGCGGCGTAGCTTTCGGGATGGACCGCCGTGGCGTCCAGCCGGTTTTTGGCTTCGGGCAGGCGCAGGAAGCCCGCGCACTGTTCAAACGCCTTGGGGCCCAGGCCCTTGACCTTTTTGAGCTGGGCGCGGGAGGCAAAGGCGCCGCTCTCCTCCCGCCAGGCCACGATGTTTTTGGCCGTGGCCGCGCTGATGCCCGCCACCCGGCGCAGCAGGGCGGCGCTGGCGGTGTTCAGGTCCACGCCCACGCTGTTGACGCAGTCCTCCACCACACCGTCCAGCGTCTCGTTCAGGCGTTTCTGGGGCATGTCGTGCTGGTACTGGCCCACGCCTACGGCCTTGGGGTCGATCTTGACCAGTTCGGCCAGCGGGTCCTGCAAGCGGCGGGCGATGGACACCGCGCTGCGCAGGTTGACGTCGAACTGGGGGAACTCCTCAGCGGCCAGCTTGCTGGCGGAATACACCGAGGCCCCGGCCTCGCTGACCACCATATACTGCAGGTGCAGGCCCTTTTCCTCGGCCAGTTCCCGGATGACGGCGGCGGCGAACTCCTCGGTCTCATGCCCGGCGGTGCCGTTGCCGATGGCCATGACCTCCACGCCGTTTTTGAGGACCATCTCCTTGATGATCCGCTTGGCCTGGTCCACCCGCTTGAACTCGGGCACCGGGTAGACCACGTTGGTATCCAGCACCTTGCCGGTGGGGTCCACCACGGCCACCTTGCAGCCCATGCGGTAACCGGGGTCCAGCCCCATGACCGTTTTGCCCCGGATGGGCGGCTGCAGCAGCAGCTGGCGCAGGTTGTCGCCAAAGACGCGGATGGCCCCCTCGGCGGCTTTCGCGGTCAGTTCGCCGCGCAGTTCGTTTTCCAGGCTGGGATGGATCAAACGGCCGTAGGCGTCCCGGGCAGCCGCTTCGACCAGTTCCGCGCTGGCGCCGCCGGTCTTTTTGCGGGCGAACATCCACACCGCGATGGCCGCCGCGCGCTCGCCGTCCACCTGGATGCCGACTTTCAGATAGCCTTCCCGCTCGCCGCGGTCCAGCGCCAGCACCCGGTGGCCGGGGATCTTGGCCAATGGCTCGGCATAGTCGTAATACTGGGCGTAGACGCTGTCCTCCTCCTTGGCTTTGGTGCTGGCGATCCGCCCGAAGGCGCGGTAATACCGCCGCAGTTCCGCCCGGCAGGCCGCGTCGTCGGAAACCGTCTCCGCGATGATGTCCTGCGCCCCGGCCAGGGCGGCGGCCACATCGGGCACTTCCTCATTCAGATAGTCCGCCGCAGCCGCCCGGGGGTCCAGCGCCCCGTCCTGCCGGAGTATGGCGTCGGCCAGCGGCTGCAGGCCGCGGGCACGGGCCACGCTGGCGCGGGTCTTGCGCTTGGGCTTATAGGGGCGGTAAATGTCCTCCACTTCTGCCAGGGTGGCGGCCTTTTCCAGCGCGGCGGCCAGTTCCGGCGTCAGAGCCCCCTGTTCGGTGATGGTGGCGGTGACTTCCTCCTTGCGCTTGTCCAGCCCGCGCAGGTAGTCCAGGCGCTCGCCCAGGGCGCGCAGCACCTGGTCGTCCATCGAGCCGGTGGCCTCCTTGCGGTAGCGGGCGATGAAGGGGATGGTGTTGCCCTGGTCGATCAGGGTGATGGCCCCCTGCACGTTCTGCACGGGCAGGTTCAGTTCGGCAGCCAGTTGTTCAGCATGGGTCGGCATTTTGTTTCCTCTTTCTCTTAAAATGTAAAAGCAGCAGATACCCGGCGTAGACGGCCAGCCCGGCCAGGCTGACGCCTGCGGAGAGCGCCAGCCCCGGGGTGTGATAGGTAAAGACGATGTCCGCCGCCCCGGCCGGGACGCGCACCGCCATCAGGCCGTTGTCCACCTTCTCGATGTCCGCGGGCTGCCCGTTGACGGTGGCCATGAAACCGTCGTCACAGGGTACGCTGAAGAACACCAGTTCCTCCTGCGCATAGTTGGTACGGGCCGTAAAGCCGGTGCGGGTGGCGGTGAATTCCAGCGCCGCGGAGAGCCGCCGCTCGCCGCAGTCGGCGGCGTAGCGCTCGTCGCTGCGGTCGGCCAGTTCCTCCTCGGGCAGCGGTTCCAGCAGGCCGTCCAACCGCCGGATCTGGTCCTCGTCCAGCAGCACCGCCCGCATCAGCACCCGGGCGCGCTCCTCCTCAGGAACAGACTCGAACTGCTCCTGCGTCAAGTAGTAGTCGTAGGTGAAGCCCATCGGCACCCAGTTGTCGTTGCGGTAGAGCAGATAGGCCGAAGTCTCCCCGCAGGCGGTCCAGCCGGTCAGGTCCTCCGCTGCCCAGTCGCCGGCGCTGTCCTTCGCCACCAGCATGTAGCGCACGCTGAGCAGGCCCCGCAGGCCGTCGTTCTGGACGTCCGGCTTGGAGTTGACGTCCCGCGTGACGCCTACCGAGGGGTAAAACTCCATGATGCTGGGCGCCACGGTGGAGTTGAAGAACTGCAGGCAGCTGCGGTCGAACCAAAGGCCCAGGTTGTTGTGCGCGCCGTAAGCGTCGATGCGGTAGAAGGCGTCCCGGGGCAGGCTCTCCTCGATCTCCGCCACCGAGTCCCAGGTTTCGGCAATAAGGTCGCCGTCCGTCTGCCACTGGGGGTATTTGGTCAGCGACAGGTGCACGGTGCCGTAGAAGAAACTGAACGCCAGCACCCCGGCCAGCAGGCGGCGGGACCAGTCGTGCCGGTTCCGTTCCCGGCCCCACAGCAGCCGGAACAGCAGTACGCCCAGTATGCTGACCGCGAAGATGCCCCAGAACCGCGGCTGCAGGTCCACGACCCCCAGCTTGAAATTGCCGTCGGCGTCGGTATTGGGCACCAGGGCGAACAGCGCGGAACTGGCCGTGACCAGCGCCACCAGCCGCCAGGCCCGGGGCACCTGCCGTTCCGCCAGATGCGGGCGGGACAGCGCGCAGGCCGTCGCCCCGCAGAGCACCAGCACCGGCATGTAATACCAGCGGGCGTAGTAACTGGAATTGAGGGCGTAGAACGCACTGTTGAGCACCGGCACAAAGGCGCACAGAACGCATGCTTTGAGGATGTAGGTAAAGGGATGGCTGCGCCGCGCCCGGCAGAAGGCCACGCCGCCCACGACGCCTACCAGCGGCAGATAGACCGTCATGCTGGTGTGCTTGAGCACCCCCTCCTGGAACAGATCCTTGAAATAGGGGGCGTCGGGCATGAGGAAGGCGCTGTAGAGGATGGCCCCGTACTGCTGGGGGCTGCCGTAGAGCAGGTAGCCGTAGCCGTTGAAGGGGTCAATGGTGCGGGGGTTCTGCAGCAGCGACAGCCCCGCCGGGAGCAGCAGCACGCACCCCATGGCGCAGCCCAGGAGGGTTTCCCCCGCCAGGACGGCAAAGCTGCGCGGCCCCACGCGGTAGGCCCGGGCCGCCAGCATGCAGAGGAAGTAGAGAATCAGGAACACCGCCTGCCCGGCGAAGAAAAAGTAGTTGTTGACGAGGTTCAGCGCCACCCAGAAGGGGAAGGCGCCCCGCCTGCCGTCCAGCACCGCGTCGTCCAGCGAAGCCAGCAGATAGGGGAACAGCGCCACCACGTCGAGAAAATGGTTGAAAAAGATGTTATAGACCGTAAAACCCGAGAATGCGTACAGGCAGGCGGCCACTACGCTCCAATCCTCCCGGCGCACCCAGCGGCGCGCCCACAGGTAGGCGCCGCCGCCCGCCAGGGCGATCTTCAGGCAGAGCAGCGGCACCATCATCCAGGGCATCAGCCGCGCGGGCACCCACAGCGTCAGCCAGAAGAAGGGGCTGCCCAGCAGATAGAAGGAGTAGGAATTGACGAACCCGCTGCCCAGGTCGGTGGCCCAGCTGAAGGACCCGCCCTGTTTGACGAAGGCGTTGGCATACTGGTAGAAGTTGATCTGCTGGTCGTTGAAGTCCCCGGCGTAGTGGAAATACCCGCCGCCGAAAGCCGCGTCCGCAATACAGTGGGGCAAAAACAGCGCCGCCGCCACTGCGAAGCAGAGCCAGAAAACTTTCCAGTACCGTGATTTCTGCCTTGGAAGTATGAGCTGCATATTCGGACCTCGGAACCTTTCGGTTCACCGTGCTGTCTTTCCCTTTCAAATCGTGTTATACTGATAGTAGCACACAGGAAAGGTCGTAGAAAGATGAAAACATATCCGCTGAGCGCCCTGCTGGGGCGCATGAAATACATCACGCGGTGGAGCCTGATGCGCAACGGCCGCCCCGAGAGTTTGAGCGAACACACGGCGGACACCGCCCTGCTGGCCCACACCCTCTGCCTGATCGCCCGCCGGTGCACCGGCACCGGCGCAGGGCTGCGGCCGGAGGTGGTGGCCACCGCGGCGCTCTACCACGATGCGCCGGAGATCCTGACCGGCGACATGCCCACCCCGGTGAAGTACAAAAACGAATCTCTGCGCGCCGCTTACAAGGCCGTGGAGCAGGAGAGCGCCCGCGTGATGGCCAGCCTGCACCCCGACGAGCTGCGGGCCGAGACCGAAGCCTACCTGACCGGCAGCATCCTCAACGACGCCGAGCGCAAGGTGCTGAAAGCGGCGGACCGGCTTTCGGCGCTCATCAAGTGCATCGAGGAGAGCCAGGGCGGCAACCGGGAATTTGAGGCCGCGCGGCGGCAGCAGCTGGACGCCCTGCACGCCATGGACTGCCCCGAGGCCGAGTATTTCATCGAGCACATGCTGCCCTGCTACGCCCAGAACCTGGACGAACTGACCCGCGGGCGCTTCTGAACCCGCGCGTCATTCCTGCAGGCGGTAGACCGCGTCGATCAGCGTATCCACGTCGGTAAAATGCTCCAGCATGGAACAGTAGCGCCGCAGCGACGCCGCCCCCCGCAGCCCTTTCATATAGTGCATGGCCTGGCTGCGGGCCTGGGGCATGGCCATCCACTCCCCTTTTTCCTCGCACATCGCATAGATCTGGCTGCGCAGGGCTTCCATCCGCTGGCGCAAGGTGGGCGCGGGCGGGGCTTCCTGCCCCAGCAGCGCCGCCCGCACCCGCTCAAACAGCCAGGGGTCGCCCAGCGCGCCCCGGCCGATCATCACGCCGTCGCAGCCGGTCTTTTCCAGCAGCGCCAGCGCGCCTTCGGCGGTGGTCACGTCGCCGTTTGCCAGCACCGGGATGTGCACCGCCCGCTTGATGGCGGCGATGGCTTCCGCGTCGACGGGCGGGATGTACATCTGTTCCCGGGTGCGGCCATGGACGGCCAGCAGGTCGGCGCCGTTGGCCTCGCACTGGCGGGCCACCTCCACACCGGTCAGATGTTCGGCGTCCCAGCCGATGCGCATTTTGACGGTCAGCGGGGTATCGTCCCCCAAAGCCCTGCGGGCGGCGGCCACCATGGCCCCGCACAGCGCCGGGTCCAGCATCAGGCGGCTGCCCGCGCCGCCGGACGTGATCTTGGGGGCCGGACAGCCCATGTTGATGTCGAGTATATCGAAGCGGATGCCCTTCTCCCGCAGCAGCAGGATGGCTTTGGCCAGCGTGTCGGGGTCTGCGCCGAACAGCTGGGCCGCATAGATGCCGTGGGGCGCAGGGTCCCGGAGCAGGGCGAAGGATTTACGGTCGCCGAAGGTCAGGGCCTTGGCGCTGGCCATCTCGCTGACGGTCCAGGCCGCCCCGTGATCCGCCATCAGGTGGCGGCAGGCGGCGTCGGTCAGGCCGGCCATCGGCGCAAAGACCGCCCCGGCCGGGATTTGCAGATTTCGCAGTTGCATGGAATACCTCGTTGTTCAATTTCGCATTCCATTCTACCACATTTCTTCCGTTTGTGGTATACTGATTCCAAATGTAAATCGCACCAAAGGAGCTTTTTCTATGAAACTGATGGTACTGGACGGCAACAGCCTGGTCAACCGCGCCTTTTTCGGCATCAAGCTGCTGACGACGAAGGATGGCCGCTACACCAACGCGATCTTCGGCTTCCAGAACATCCTGCTCAACCTGCTCGCCGCCCATGCGCCCGACGCGGTAGCCATCGCCTGGGACGAGCGCGCCCCCACCTTCCGCCACAAGGCTTACGACGGCTACAAGGCCACCCGCCATGGCATGCCGGAGGAACTGGCCCAGCAGATGCCGGTGCTGAAGGAACTGCTGACCGACCTGGGTTTTGTGCAGGTGAGCAAGGCGGGCTGGGAGGCCGATGACATTCTCGGCACCCTGGCCGCCGCCTGCGAGGCCGCGGGCGGTACCACCCTGCTGGCCACCGGCGACCGGGACAGCCTGCAGCTGGTGGACGACGCCACCACCGTGCTGCTGGCCACCAACAAGGAGACCATCCCCATGGACCCCGCCGCCATCCGGGAAAAGTACGGCGTGGAACCGGCCCAGCTCATCGACGTGAAGAGCCTGATGGGCGACTCCTCCGACAACATCCCCGGCGTACCGGGCATCGGTGAAAAGACCGCCCTGGCCCTGGTGCAGAGATTCGGCAGCCTGCAGGCTGTCTACGACCATCTGGACGACCCCGCCATCAAACCGGGCCAGCGCGCCAAGCTGGGCGCCAACCGGGACAAGGCGGAGCTTTCCTATATGCTGGGCGCCATCCGCAAGGACGCCCCCATCGACACGGACCCCGCCGCCTACCGCCGCCGTCCCGGCGACCCGGCAGCCGCCGCCCACCGTCTGGCCGGACTGGAGATGCACAAGCTCATCGGCCGCTGGCAGCTGGACCCCGCCGCCCCCGGCGCGCCTGCGGCGGCGGATAAACCGCTGCCCGCCGTCGTCCCCGCGCCCCTGCCCGACGGCCTGACCGGGCGGGTATGCCTGGCCCGGAACAGCGACGGGCGCTGGTACGCCGTGCAGGGGGACCAGGTCTTTCTGCCCGACGAACCCCAGCTGGCCGCCCTGCTGGAGAGCGGGGCCGAACTCTGGGCCTTCGACGCCAAACCCCTCTACCATCTGGCACTGGACCATGGCGGCGTGGGCGGCGCCCTGCGCTTTGACGGCAAACTGGCCGCCTACCTGCTGAACCCTTCGGCCAGCAGCTATGCGGTGGCTCCCCTGGCGGCCGAATACGACGTGCCCGCCGCCTTCACCTGTGCGGACGCCCCCGACGCCGGGGTGCTGGCCGCCCTGCTGGACCGGCTGGCCGCCGCCCTGGAGGAGAGCGGCCAGCGGCCGCTGCACGACGAGGTGGAACTGCCCCTGGCCCGGGTGCTGGCCGATATGGAGCGGGCCGGCTTCGCGGTGGACGCCGGCGGCATCCGCGCCTTCGGCGACAGCCTGCGGGGCCAGCTGGACGGCATCCTGCAGAGCATCTATGAGGAAGTGGGCTATACCTTCAACGTCAACAGTCCCAAACAGCTGGGCGAAGCCCTGTTCGACAAACTGGGCCTGCCGCCCCGCAAAAAGACCTCCCGCGGGTATTCCACCGACGCTGAAACGCTGGAGAGCCTGCGCCCCTACAGCCCGGTGATCGGCCAGATCCTGAAATACCGCACCTATGCAAAGCTGCTTTCCACCTACGTGGAGGGGCTGCTGAACGCGCTGGGGGAGGACGGGCGCATCCACTCCACCTTCATCCAGACCGAAGCGCGCACCGGGCGCATCTCCTCCACCGAACCCAACCTGCAGAACATCCCCATCCGTACCGAACTGGGCAGCCACCTGCGCAGCTACTTTGTGGCCGGGCCCGGCAATCTGCTGGTGGACGCCGACTATTCCCAGATCGAACTGCGCATCCTGGCCCACGTCACCGGGGACGAGGCCATGCAGCAGGCCTTCCGCGACGGCGCGGACATCCACCGTTCGACCGCCGCCAAAATTTACCATATTCCCGAAAGTGAAGTCACCCCGCAGCTGCGTTCCGCCAGCAAGGCCATCAACTTCGGCATCATGTACGGCAAGGGCGCATACTCGCTGAGCAAGGACCTGGGCGTGACCATCAAGGAGGCGGACGCCTTCCTCAAGACCTATCTGGCCGCCTTCCCCAAGGTGGACGGCTACATGCAGGACTGCATCGCCCACGCCAGGGAGAAAGGCTATGTGGAGACGCTGTTCGGCCGCCGCCGCGCCCTGCCGGAACTGGCCAGTTCCAACTTCCAGGTGCGTTCCAGCGGGGAACGGATGGCCCGCAACACCCCCATCCAGGGCACCGCTGCCGACATCATCAAGCTGGCCATGGTCCACGTATGGCAGCGCCTGCGGGACGAACACCTGCAGGCCCGTCTGTTGCTGCAGATCCACGACGAACTGATCGTGGAAGCGCCGGAAAGCGAAGTGGAGGAAGTCAAGCGCGTGCTGCGCGAGGAAATGGAACAGGTCGTGCAGTACAGCGTGCCGCTGACCACCGACGTAGGCACCGGCAAGACCTGGCTGGAAGCACATTGAGAGGGATGGACCCCATGTTTGTTTTAGGAATCGAATCGACCTGTGACGAGACCGCCGCCGCCCTTGTGGAGGACGGCCGGCGGGTGGTGTCCAACGTGATCGCCACCAGCGTGAAGGAACAGGCGCTCTACGGCGGCGTGGTGCCTGAGATCGCCAGCCGCCGCCACGCGGAATATATCAGCGCTACCGTGGACAAGGCCCTGGCCGACGCGGGCCTGACAATGGCCGATGTGGGCGCCGTGGCCGTGACCTTTGCGCCGGGGCTCATCGGCGCGGTGCTGGTGGGCGTCAACTTTGCCAAAGGGCTGGCCTATGCCGCGGGCAAACCGCTGGTGCCGGTGCATCATCTGCGGGGGCACATTGCCGCCAACTATCTGAGCCACCCGGCCCTGCGCCCGCCGTTCCTGTGCCTGGTGGCCAGCGGCGGCCACAGCCACATCGTACTGGTAGAGGACTGGTGCCGCTACCACGTGCTGGGCCGCACGGTGGACGACGCCGCCGGGGAGGCCTTCGACAAGGTGGCCCGCACCCTGGGGCTGCCTTACCCGGGCGGGCCCAGCATCGCGGCGGCAGCCCGGGGCGGCGATCCCAAAGCCTACAAGCTGCCGGTCCCCCATGTGGAAGGCCGCTACAACGTAAGTTTCAGCGGCCTGAAAACGGCCGTCATCAATGAGGTGCACAACGCCGAACAGCGGGGTGAGCCGGTGAACGTGGCCGATATGGCCGCCAGCTTCCAGGAGCGTATCGACCAGATCCTGGCCAAAAAGCTGCTGGCCGCGGCCGCCGACACCGGCGCCCGGACCATCTGCCTGGCGGGAGGCGTGGCGGCCAACGGGCGGCTGCGCCAGCTGGTGAACGACGGCGCCCAGAAACTGGGCGCCAGGATCTACCTGCCGGAACTGAAATACTGCGGCGACAACGGCGCCATGATCGCGGCGCAGGGCTACTACGAATACCAGGACGGCAACCTGGCAGACTGGACGCTGAACGGCCTGCCCACGCTGGCGATCGACTACCGCTGATGTAAAAACAGCACGGACGGATTTCTATCGCAGAAATCTGTCCGTGCTGTTTTCAATCTTCTTTGGTCAGCAATCTGGCATCCGGAAGGCGGACCATACCCCAGTTTCGAACATTCCACGCCAACTCCTGTGTAGTTAACGTGTCCACAATTCCGAACTGCGGCCCCGGAACACAATCTTCATCTGTCTGGGTACCGCCCTCTCCCAGTGTAAACAGTGTAAAGTAAGTGCCGCCGTATTGGGATGGGCAAAGCATACTCAAATCATAACTCAAATCCAGGGTATTCTTCCCTGGCTTTATTTTTACTCCATATAGACAGGAAGTCGCTACCGGCGCGCCTACCTCATCCCGGATCTCAAACCGCAATCCAATATTACCGGCTGCTTCCCGCGCTTGCACAATCATTTTGATCAAGACCGGCTTCGTGCGTTCCAGTGACTCCATATTTTCATTGCGGAAGCGTACATTCTGGATGCGCAAATTGTCGTTGTGGCACCAGCTTTCTCGTTGATAATTTGAGTAATCCAAATAATTTCCCTGTCTGCTTTTGTTCGACAAATAAACCGCGATCCCCTCGTCCACATCGCCGTCAAAGACGATTTTTCCCTGGTCCAGCACGATGCAGCGGTCGCACAGGTCGCGGATGGTGGCCATGTTGTGGCTCACATACAGCACGGTCTTGCCGTCCCGCCGGGCCGCCTGACGCATCTTGGTCAGGCATTTCTTCTGGAACTTCATATCGCCGACCGCGAGGACCTCGTCCATGATCATGATCTCACTGTCCAGATGCGCCGCCACGCTGAAGGCCAGTTTGACGTACATACCGCTGGAATACCGCTTGACCGGGGTGTCGATAAAGTCCCCCACTTCGGAGAACTCGATGATCTCCGCCATTTTGGCGTCGATCTCGGCGCGGGTCATGCCCAGGATGGCGCCGTTGAGGTAGACGTTCTCCCGCCCGGTCATCTCGGGGTGGAAGCCAGTACCCACCTCCAGCATGGAGGCCACCCGGCCGTACAGGTCGATGTCGCCTTCGGTGGGTGCGGTAACGTGGGTCAGCAGCTTGAGCAGCGTACTTTTGCCCGCGCCGTTGGAGCCGATGATGCCCACGGCCTCCCCCTTTTTCACCTCGAAGCTGACGCCGTTGAGGGCCATAAAGGTGGTGCCCACCAGCCGCTGATCGGTGCCGATGAGGGTGTTGGGGTCCTCTTTGCCGCGCTTGCGGGCCCACCAGCTCTGCAGGTCGCCCCGCAGCGTGCCGCCGCCGATCTGCCCCAGGCGGTATTTCTTTTTTACATCGCGGACGCGGATCATGAGGTCCTGTTCCTGTTGCATGCTGCGTCCCTCCTTACACGGTGTCCACGAAGGTCTTTTCGACCTTACTGAAAAGCGAAAGCCCCAGCGCCAGCAGGACCACGGTCCACACCAGCGAAACCACCCACATCAGCACGGAAACTTCCCCCGAGCCGAAGAAGATGTAACGGAAGGTCTCCATCGGGGCCGTCATGGGGTTGAGGATCATGGCCGCGTAAAGCACACGGCTCATGCCGCTGATCATCGACAGCGGGTAGACCACCGGCGTACCGTACATCCACAGCTGTACGCCGAAGGTCACCACCACCATCAGGTCGCGGTAGCGGGTGGTCAGACTGGAGACGATGATGCCGCAGCCCAGCCCCAGCAGCCCTACCTGGACCAGCAGCAGCGCGGTCAGGGGCATCAGCGCCCAGTTGGGCTCCACCTGCCCTTTGGCCACATAGTACAGCAGCATCAGGAAGAACATCACGAACTGCAGCAGGAAATTGATGAACGCCGACAGCATGGTGGAAACCGGCATGGCCAGACGCGGAAAATAGACCTTGCTGAAAATTGCCGAATTGGTGGTAAACGTTCCGGAAATTTTGTTGATGCAGGCCGAGAAGAAGCCCCACAGCGCCGTACCGGCCAGGTAGAACAGCCCCTGCGGCACACCGCCGGTGGACATACCCGCGATCACGCCGAACATGACCGTATACATGGCGGCCGACAGCAGCGGGTTGATCAGGACCCAGGCGGGCCCCAGGACCGTCTGTTTGTACATAACGGTAAAATCCCGCTTGACGAACAGCCAGATCAGGTCTTTATAACGCCACAGTTCCCCGAAGTCCACCCGCGCCCAGCCTTTGGCCGGGCTGTAGTGTACATGGTACTGTTTTTGCATCTGCTCCATGAATGTACTCCTTTTGGGTCGGCTCCGCACGCCGGAGCGAAGATTTTACCGCCCGTTTTTGCTTTGCAGAAATTTTTGGTAGACGGGCAGGCCCAGCCGCAGCAGGGCGGCGCGCAGCCGCATGGTGTTCTGCCCGGTACGCCGGGCCAGCCGCATATAGGCATCCGCACAGCCGCGGCAATCCGCCCGGTAGCGCGCGCGCTGCTGCGGTGTGGAGAGGTCGAACCGCTCCTTCTCGCTCAGGTTCTGGATGGCGTCGTTCAGCAGCCCTTCCGCCCGCAGGAGATCCCCTTTTCCGGCAAAATAGTCGCACCATTCGAGCAGGAATTCACTGCGGTCCAGATAGTTGCGGCTGGAGCCCTGCGCCATGATACTGCCCCCGCGCTGCACATAACGGTAACCGGGATACGCCAGGCAGGCGATCCTGCCGCACTGTGCCAGCAGTTGCGGCATCAGGAACTGATCTTCGTAACGTTTTCCCTCACGGAACCGCAGAGTTCGGAACAGTTCCGCCCGGATCAGCTTGCTACAGGCGATCGCATAGTAGACCTTTTGTTCCCCCAGCGCAAAGTAGCGCCGCCATACTTCCGCCTCATCCAGCACTTCGTCCTGGAAAATCGTGAAATCCGGCCGCTCCAACGGTACATTGTCATCATCCACGTAAACCAGATTGATGATAACCAACTCCGCGCTGTACTGCCGCTGCGCTTCCCAGGCGCGGCGCAGGGTATCGGGTTCCAGCAGGTCGTCGCTGTCCACAAAGGTCAGGAACTGCCCCTTTGCCGCCTCGATGCCCGTGTTGCGCGCCGCCGAAAGGCCGCCGTTCTCCCGGTGGATGACCCGGATGCGGGGATCTTTCCGCGCCCAGGCGTCGCACAGGGCCGGGCAGCCGTCCGGGCTGCCGTCATCCACCAGAATGATCTCAAAGTCCCCGAATGTCTGCGCCAGCACGCTGGACACGCAGGCGTCCAGGTAGCGTTCGACCCGGTATACCGGGATGATCACACTGATGGCAGGCATGGGACCTCTCCTTTTTGCAGAAACATCATCGGCTGCGGCGGGCGTTCAGCAGCCGGGTATAAACGTGAAAGACCGGCAGTCCGGCGCGCAGCGCCAGGGCGCGGATGCGCAGCGAACGGCTGCCTTTGCGGGCGGCCAGCGCCGCATAGACGCGGCAGAGTTCTCCGCGCACCGCTGCAAACTCCGCCCGGTGACCCGGCTTGCGCAGATCGTAGGCGGCCTTGTTCCGGTACAGGAACCCCGCCGCGTCGGTGAGCGCGCCCTCGGCCCGGTCATACCACCCGCGGGAAAGGAAATACTCCGCCCGGTGGATGTCCCCGCGGGTCACAGCAAGGCGGACTTCCTTGCGGCCGGTGGCCGTGATGCTGCCCTCGTGCTGCAGCACATAGTACCCGGTGTAAGCCAGGCACTGCACCTTACCGCAACGGGCAATGAGATCGGGCAGCACATAGTAGTCTTCGTGCAGCATCCCCTGGGGATAGCGCACCCCGTCAAACAGTCTGGCGGCATACAGCCGGTGGGCCGTACCGGTGAACTGATTGATCCAGGGGGTTCCGAAGGCATCCCAGAACTGCTCTTCCTGCAGGATGGTATCCACCGGAAAGCGCTGCTGGCCCGGCAGCGGCAGCCGGGTACCGTCCGGCTTCACACGGCAGCAATTACAGATCACCAGGTCAGCGCCGCTGCCCCGGGCCGACGTATACAGGGTGGCAAGCAGATCGGGGGCTACGGTATCGTCACTGTCCACCATGGTGATCCAGTCGGCGCGGGCGGCGTCCAGCCCGGCATTGCGCGCCCCGGAAGGGCCCGGCCCCGTCTTTTTCGGGTGCAGGGCCCGGATGCGCGGGTCTTTGGCTGCCCAGGCATCACAAAGGGCCGGGCAATTGTCGGGACTTTCGTCATCCACCAGCAGCAGTTCAAAATCTTCCAGCGTCTGGGCCAGGATGCTCTCCACACAGGCATCCAGCGTTTCTTCAGCCTTATAGACCGGCACCAGTACACTGATTTTCGGAGTTTGTTCCAGCATAACGATTCCTTTACTGCCCATCCGCCGGCACGTCGTCCACACCGGGAAGGTGCATCATGCTGCCCACATAGAGGTTGGCGCTTTCGGGATGCCAGCGGGAGATGCCGCTTTCGGTGGTAAGCGTCAATTCGCCGAACTTGATGGTGCCGTCGGGCAGCGAATACAGGTCCACCCGCACCATCGTAAATCCAGCGCTGAGGGTCCGTGCAATCTCCACCATCTTTTCGAGGTTTTTCGGGCGCGGAATATCCTGGGGCTGTTCCAGCGGCATATCATAGTTGAAGGGCTGCAGGTTCCAATCAGTATCGTAGAAGATCATCCGCTCCTGCCCATCGGTGTATCGGTCCGTAATATACAGAATAAGACGGGGCTCCCCGTGAAAGCAGAAGAACTTGTAATCGTAGAGGTCGCCGCCGTTGTTCTCGATATACTGCTCAATGATGATGCGGGGCCGAATCTTCTCGTACTGGCGATCCAGTCCGCCCATCAGATAACAATAGTTCAGCTTGAGCCAGCACTCCACCTTTTCTTTGGCGGCAGCCTTATCAAACTTGCTCTTGTCCAGCACCGGGATGTTCCAGCCCGCGCCGTGGTTGGTCTTGAGCATAAATTTATCGGGCAGTTTGTCAAAGTCGATATCGTCAAAATGATCGTAGACGCCCAGCAGCGGGATCAGATACTCCTCGCCGATCTTCTCTTTGACCCAATCCCGCACAAGATATTTGTCCACCAGCATATACTTTTCATCCAGGTGGTCGTGCAGCTTGAGCCACTGGGTCTTTTCGCTGAACGTTTTGGGGTGTTCCAGGTCCAGCGGCGTGTGGGTGTAATTGGTCTCCAGGAACCACTTTTTCAGCGCCTCCGGGTAGTCCTTCTTTTGCAGGCAGGCCCAGTAGGCATAGTTTTTGTTGGCGATCTTGCGGTACTTCAGGTAGGTGACGATGTACCGCACGCTGACGACCGGCCCGTTGTGCAGCAGATATTTAATCCCCCGCGCCGCATGCCGCGGCAGCCAGGTCACCGCCCGCCCGATTTTATACGAGGAGGAACCGTACACGGCCTCCAGTTCATGGCGCAGCAGTTCCGCCTGCTGTTCCGCCGTCAGTTCATGCATGTCTTCCATAGCTGCGTCCCCCTTCAGACCGCCTGTTCCTGTTTGCGCCGCGCTTCTTCCAGCAGGGCGCGTACTTTCGGTTTCCAGATAAAATGGCGGCAGACTTTGGCAGCGAAAAACCATACGGGATTTTCGATTTCGCACCACAGGCGCGCGGCCAGCGGTTCCCGGTTATAGTTGACGATCCGGCGCAGCCGCCCCGCATGGTAGGCGCGGATATTTTCCATATAGGTCTGGGCTTCCTCGGTCAGCTGCGGGTTCCTGCGGGCGGCAAACAGCTGCCGGTATTCAAACAGAAACCGCACCAGCCCGCTGCCAAACAGGCCCTTGCAGATCGAAGCCTGCTGGTAGAGCATCAGGGCGTTCAGGATATAGTTCTGGTATACGCTGCGGCGGTGGTAGGTGCTGCCCTCCATCTGGCGGTAGTTGAACATGCAGTCCGGCAGATAATAGATACCGCCGTACGGCAGGAACTGGAAGGTCAGCATATTGTCGATGATCTGCACGCCGCTGGTGTAGGGGTCGATCCCCTGCAGGCCGATGTTGCGGAACATCATGGCGTTGGTATGCACATACAGGAAACTCCAGTACTCCTTTGCCGTCAGGGAACATTCCCGCAGCGGTTTCTCAATGGGCTGCATCTTGCCTGTGCTTTCCCAGTAATAACAGCCGTTATGCCCGCAGCCGATGTAACGGTGTCCGGTGTCGGCGTCCAGAATGTCGGCCTGTTTCTGCAGTTTGTGCTCGTCGGTATAAAAATCGTCGCCGTCCAGGTAGCAGACATACTCACCTTTGGCCTCATAGAACAGGCGGCCGCGGATGGCGTTCATCCGCCGGATACGCTCGTTCGCTTCATATTTGGCGCCGGGGGTGCGGTCCATCACGAATACCCGCACCGAATCGGGGCGTTTCTGTTCCCAGGCGCGCAGCTTTTCGATGGTGCCGTCGTCGGACCCGTCGTCGGCGCACAGCACTTCCACGGGAAAGTCCGTCTTTTGCGCCAGCACGCTTTCCAGCGTCTGGTCGACATAAGGCTCCAGATTATAAAACGAGATCAACACGCTGACTTTGGGCCGTTGCATCATAAGAGCTCCTTATTCCGCCAAAACTTCATACCACAGCAAATTCTGCGCGTCCGGGCACAGATCCAGCGGCTGATAGCCCTGTTTCTGATAAAAACGCCGGGCCCGGTGGTTCTCCGGGTCCACACACCAGTAGATGCGCCGCAGGCCCAACTCCCGGAAGCCAAACTGCAAGATGGCCTGCATGGCTGCCGCAGCGGCACCTTTCCCCTGAGCACACCGCCGCATACAGATCGCGAACTCCGCCTGCCGGTCGTCTTTGTCAAGATTTTTCAGGCTTACGGTCCCCAGGTATACATTTTGCTCGTCCGCAACAGCACGGTGTACATCCGTCGGGTCCTGCGCAGCACAGTCGATAAAACGGCAACAGTCCTGCAGCGTTTTGCTGGCAAACTGCCCCCGCATATGCTGTACGAGTTCCGGATCGTGCATCCACTCCAGCATAAAAGGCGCGTCTTGCGGCTGCAGATAACGCAAATGAATCACAGTACTTTCCCTTCTGCCACCAGGCGCTTGAACACATCGTAATCCCGGATGTAGTCGTCGGCGTCGTAGTAGGAGTCGGCCGCCACGCACAGCACGGAATCTGCCTGCTGCCAGATCATCTCGCGCCACATATAGTGTTCCACGATCAGGCCCCGGGCCGGGTCGTCCAGCAACACTTCCGTCTTTTCCACGCCGTCGTCCAGGCGGATCAGAATGCTGCCGTAGGGGCACCACAGGACCTGCCGCAGCGCTTTGTGGGCATGGCCGCCGCGCTGCACCCCGGCCGGGGCGCCGTGGATATAGTAGATGCGCTTGATGTCGAACGGAACGTCCCGCCCGGCCTCAAAGACCGAGAGCGTGCCCATACCTTCCGCCGTGACGCTTTTCATGCTGATCGTCTGAATAATCATTTGTCTGCCTTTCTTCAGGAAATCCGAATGACGGCCGTGCCGTCGATCATGGCGCAGTACTCCCCCTCCGGGTACGCAGGCATCGCCTGGACCCGCGGGTCTTCCGCCCACTGGTCGAGCTGCACCTGGTCCGCCACCACGTTGGCTGTGCTGCCCATCACATGCTGGAACCACCACTTGATCGTTCCGTCATAGGTCAGCGCCGAGTTCACCTGGTGCAGGTCCCCTTCGGCATAGCGGCTGAAGGCCGGGTCCCGGTAGGCGAAGTCGGAATCGGTAAAACTTCCGGCAAACACCACCGGGGTCTGCCCTTCCTCATAACCGGGAAGCTGCTGCACCTTTGCCATGATGGCGGTCACCTGCCGCGCGGTCTGGTCATAGACCAGCTGGGTGTATACATACGCGCCGTTGGAACAGATCGCCATGCGCAGGATCAGAAATGCACAGAGCAGCGCGCTCCCCCAGCCCCACAGCTTTCGGGGGCTGCCGTTTCCGCTGGCAGAAAAAAGCATCAGCGGCAGCGCATAAACGAGAAACAGCGCGTGCTGCATAAGAATATACACGTTGCCGGAGGTCAGCAGATAGATCACATTGAGCCCCAGCGGCAGCAGCGCCACCGCGGCCAACGCCTGAACGGCCGCCCGGACGTTTTTACCGCGCAGCCGCAGTACCAGCCCCAGCACGCTGAGCGCCAACAGCAAAGCCGTCGCCACCCGCATGCCCCGGTCATTCCATCCGGATGCCCCCAGCAGTGTGGCAAAAAAGTTTTGATACACCGCCGGGAGCCCCGCCAGGATCGCGGCCGGCCCCAGCCGGGTCAGCTGGGCCAGACCGTTGCCGGTGTCCGCCAGCTGGTAGCCGGTGAGCGCCAGCGAGACCCTGACCGAAAGCAGATAGAGCGCCCCGCCTGCCGCCAGACAGGCCAGCGCGTACACGCCGCGGCCCAGCCATTCCCGCCAGGAAGCCCCCCGCAGCGCCCGGCCCAGCAGCAGGAGCAGGAAAAGCCCCACGGCGAACTGGATGTAGCTTTGGTACAGCGCCAGGCACCCGCAGAAGCAGACTGCCGCACCGCACACGCCCCAAACGCCGCGCCGCCGTTCGGCGCACCACACACCGGCACAGGCCAGCAGCATGGCCAGCAGATAGGCGTCCGTCTCATAGGTATAAGTAGCCAAAACCGACGTCACGCTGGCGCAGCACCCCAGCAGGCCGGTCAGCAGGGCCGCCGCCCAGCGTTTGAGTTCCAGCAGCCGGGCGATGCCGTACCCGGCCAGCGCCAAATACAGCGTACTGAATGCGCCGATGAGCCAGGGCGCGGCGATCTTGCCGCGGATCAGCGGAAAATACAGGTTCTGCGCCCAGCGGCCCAGCACATACATGGTCCACTGTGCATCGAATACAAGGACCGTGCCGTCATGGTTGGGGAACAGGTTGGCAAACGCAAAACCGTGGGCCAGCAGCATACAGGCCAGCGCCGCCAGCGATACCGCCGCCAGCAGGCGGCGGTCCACCCGGGCCCCGGCAGCGCACAGTTTTTGTTCCGCTGTGTCCAGAAAATTCCGCATAAGCAGGAGGCTCCTTCTCATTGATCTGCCGGCATCCGTCCGGCCGCCGCATAGATGGCCCGCAGTTTGGCCGCGTCGCCGTTCACCGGGGGTTGCCAGGCATGCTGCGCCTTTTTGAAGGGATGGTTCTGCGGCACGATCAGCCGCCCCACCAGCCCCCGCACCAGGCGGCTTTTGTGCCGGTCGTTGAAAAAGTACGCATACGCCAGCCGTACCGTGCGGTCCCGCGGATACTGCCGGTGCAGCAGTTCTACCATGGCGCGCCATTCCTGCGCCATGCGCTGCCGGGCCGCGCCGTCGGTGGACACGCCGCCGCCGTACTCGTACCAGGTAGCCACGCGGTCGTACCGCCGGATGGGGACGCCCTGCACGGCAAAGAGCCGCACAGCGAAATCCTCCGCCAGACGCACATGGCCGGCCATCGTTTGCAGCGCCTGCACCAGCAGATCCCGCTCATACACCATACCGCAGCCGCTGATGCCGTCGTCAAAGAGCAGCAGGTTGCGCTTTACCGCGCCGCCGTCATACTGCGCCGGGTCGTAGGGGGCGCGGTCAAAGGGCGTTTCCCCGGGGGCCGGGGCGGGGGCCGGTCCAGGCGTATAGTAAGCCTGCTTGGCGAAGGCCGCCCGCGGGGCGTCGGACCGCAGCCGTTCCAGCCACCAGGAAACCGTCCCCGCGTCGTAAAGATAATCCCCCGGCGAGAGGGTCAGCACCCAGCGGGTCTGCACCGCCTGCGCCGCGTTCAAAATATTCCGCACGGTACCGCCGTTTTGTGCCATGGCAACGGCCGCCACATCGGTGACGCCGCCGGAGGCCAGCCAGGCCCGGCTTTCTGCAAAATAAGGCTGCGGCGAACCGTCGTCGGCCAGCGCCACCGCAAACTCCCGGGTATCCTGCATCACAAGGGAAGCCAGCGTGCGCCGCAGCGCCGCCGGGTCAGGCCGGTATTGCGCCACCAGAACGGTCAGCAGTTTTTCCATGACGGCCTTGCCCCCTTGCCTCGTTTATCAGGACTGCATGCGGCCCATGCGGCCGCGCCAGAAATCCAGCGCGCCGCGGAAGGCCCCGTAGCTGCGCCCCTTGCGGCGGCCCAGCAGCCGGGTGAGCGCATAGCGCGCCGCCCCGGCGGCCAGCGGGCCCGCCGCTTTCAGCCGCGCATACGCCCGGCTTTTTCCCTTGCAGGTAAGATACAGTGTGTTGCGGGTGATGTAATAGACCGACAGCATCCCGCCGGCGCTGCCGCCCGCCTTGTGCCAGATCCTGGCGTCGGGCAGGAACCACAGGGGTACGCCCGCATCCCCCAGGCGCATGCAGTAATCCACGTCCTCACAGTACATGAACAGCGTTTCGTCCAGGTACCCCACCTGCTCGATGACGGTCCGGGGCAGCAGCACGCAGCAGAACGTGATGAAGTTGACCTGTCTGGCCCGGGCAAAAGCCGGACCGTCCTTCTGGTGGCCGCCCAGGTGCTGCACCTTGCCGGTGGCCCGGTCCAGCACGCCGCCCGCGAACCAGATCTCGTCCGGCGGGTCGAGGAACAGCATCTTGGGGCAGCTCACCGCGCCTTCGGGGGTCTGCCGCAGCAGCGTTTCGAGAAAATCCGGCGCCGCCACCGTGTCGTTGTTGAGCAGCAGCGCCCACTCGCAGCCGTCGGCCAGCGCGCGGCGCATGCCGATGTTGTTCACCGCCGCAAAGCCCAGATTCTGTTCCTGCGGCAGAAACACGGTGTTCGGCGGCAGGTGCTCCCGCAGCCGCGCCACCGAATCGTTGGGGGAAGCGTCGTCCAGCAGGATGATCTCGAAATCCCGGAAGGTCTGCTTTTCGAGGCTTTGCAGGCACTGGACCGTGTCCTGCCAGCCGTTGTAATTGGAGATGACGATCCCGACTTTTGGCATGGTTACTCCTTAAACGAATTGACCGCGTCGATGACGGCCTGGACCTGTTCTTCGGTCATGCCGTAGTACATGGGCAGGCTCAACTCGGTGGCCGAGATCTCCTCGGCCAGCGGCAGGCCCCCCTTGGGGATGCCCAGTTCCCGGTAGGCCCCCTGCAGATGGATCGGCGTGGGATAATGCTTGTTGGTCCCGATGCCCCGGGCCGCCAGATGGGCTTCCAGCGCATCGCGGGCCGCGCAGCGCACGGCAAAAATATGCCACACATGTTCGCAGTGTTCGGCCACCGCGGGCAGAACCACCGCCGGGTTGGCGATCCCGGCGCAGTACCTCGCCGCGATGCGGCGGCGCTCGGCGTTCATGGCGTCCAGATGGGGCAGCTTGACCGACAGGAAAGCGGCCTGCAGTTCATCCAGGCGGGAGTTCTGCCCTTTGTAGATATGGTGGTATTTGGCGTCGCTGCCGTAGTTGCCCAGGGCCCGGACTTTTTTGGCCAGGTCCGGGTCGCTGGTGGTCACGCAGCCCGCATCCCCCAGCGCGCCCAGGTTTTTGCCCGGGTAGAAGCTGAACCCGGCGGCGTCCCCCAGGCTGCCCGCGCGGCAGCCTTTCCAGGTGGCGCCGTGGGCCTGGGCCGCGTCCTCGATGACTTTCAGCCCGTGGGCGTCCGCAATGGTGCGGATGGCGTCCATCTGTGCGCACTGGCCGTACAGATGCACGGCGATGATGGCCCTGGTGCGCGGGGTGACGGCGGCCTCGATGCGTTCGGGGTCGATGTTGTAGGTGTCCAGCCGCGGCTCCACCAGCACCGGCACAGCGCCCGCATAGCTGACCGCCAGCACGGTGGCAATGAAGGTGTTGGAAGGCACGATGACCTCGTCCCCCGGGCCGATGCCGAACGCCTTGAGGATCAGCACCAGGGAATCCAGCCCGTTGCCGCAGCCCACGCAGAAGGATGCGCCGCAGTAGCGGGCGAACGCCTGTTCAAAGGCTTCGTCCTCGCGGCCTTCGATGTACCAGCTGTTTTGCAGCACGCGCGCAAAGGCGGCGCGCAGGCCGGCGTCAAGTTCCCGCTCCATGGGGCGGAAAGAAACAAAGGGCACCGTGATCGGCGGGACCGGCATAAGAGAAACGCCTCATTTCACAAAAAATCTCCGGCAGGCACAGTGTACCTACTATACCGTCCCATTATACAACGATTTGCCGGGTTTCGCAACCGTAAAACAGGGCGCCCCTCCTGCAAGGAGCGCCCTGTTTTTTCACCGGCGCGTATTCGGTTTTGGCGCGCGGGTGGCGCAGCGGGGGCCGCAGCCGTCCTCGTCCACATGGACGTGTCCGGCGCAGCAGCAGCGCCCTTCCAAGTACCGGCAGCCCTTGTCGTCGCAGCGGATCTCGGTCTCTGCGGCGGCGGGGGCGTTGTCGGTGGCCACGTTGCCGACCCCCTCGCTGTTGCGGTAGCTGGCGCAGACGGCGTCGCTGCCCTTCGTATGGCGGACCTTGATACCGCCCAGGCAGCAGCCGCCCGCCTTGTTGTGGCAGCAGTCGTACTGCGTGCAATCCAGATAGACCATGATGCAAACACCTCCGGGGCTAGTGTGCCCGGAGGCGGGGCCGTTATTCTTCCTCAAAGGGGGCAGCAGTCGCCCACCGATACCGCAGCGGCGTGCCGGAGGCCAGCCGCCGCGCCGGCGGCGGCGATTGTGAAAGAAAAACAGCGCTGCGCAACGCGCAACGCTGTTTTGGTTGGGCCGGCCGGATTCGAACCGACGGGTGGAGGAGTCAAAGTCCTCTGCCTTACCGCTTGGCGACGGCCCATTGCAAAAAGAAAGGCCGTGCAGGGCTGGGCCTACACGGTCTTTGGTGGGGTGCCTAGAGAGATTCGAACTCTCGGCCTCCAGAGCCACAATCTGGCGCGCTAACCAACTGCGCCATAGGCACCACGAAGTGCGCCCGAAGGGACTCGAACCCCCGGCCCACTGCTTAGAAGGCAGTTGCTCTCTCCAGCTGAGCTACGGGCGCACGCGGTTCTTGCCCACAGGGGCATGCTGCGTGGGTTATTATAGCAGATGGCCGGCGCCAAGTCAAGAGCCTTTGCGCGATTTTTCAGATTTTTTGCAGCCGGGGCGGCCAGGGCTCCACAAAATAGAGTTCGTACCACTCGATGAAGCAGTAAAAACTCCAGATCTTCGTCATGGCGTTGACCCGCCCCTCCCGGTGGGCTTCCAGCAGTTCCGCCAGCGCCCGGGTGTGGAAGAATTCCTCCGCCACCGGCCCGGTGAGTGTTTCCCGTACCCGGGAATACCATGGTTCCTGGCACAGCCAGGCTGCCAGCGGCACCGGGAACCCCCGTTTGGGGCGGCGGGCCAGACCGCCGGGCAGGCTGCGGGCCGCGGCGGCACGCAGCGCCACCTTTGCGCCGCGCCGGGTGCAGCGCAGCGGACGGGGCAGCGCCAGCGCCGCCGCCAGTACCTCCCGGTCCAGAAAAGGCACCCGCAGTTCCAGGCTGTGGGCCATGCTCATACGGTCGGCCTTGCGCAAAATGTCACAGGGCAGCCAGGTCTGCAGGTCCACCCATTGCAGGGCGGTGGCTTCGTCCAGGTCCCGCACGGCGTCAAAATAAGGCCGGAAGCAATCCGCCGGGGCATGGTCCGGCGGATGTCTGAGGTAACGGTCCCGCTCCGCCGGGGTGGAAAACACATAGTTGGCCCGGGCGCTGCGCTGCCAGCGGTCCTGCGCGCCCCGCTGCAAAAAGGCGCATCCGGGCAGCGCCAAGGCCGCCAGCTGCCGCACGCCCCGGGGCAGGCGCTGCCACGCCCCGGCATGCACGCCCTGGCAGTACAGCGGATACCCGCCGAACAGTTCATCCGCCCCCTCGCCCGAGAGCACGACCTTGACCTGCCGCCGGGCGCTGCGGCACAAAAAGTAGAGGGGCACTTCCGCGGGGTTGGGCATGGGTTCGTCCAGCGCCCACTGCACGGCGCGGTTGGCCGCGAAAAAATCCCCGGCGTTGACGAGCGTTTCGGTACAGGGAACGCCCAGCTGCGCCGCCGCCGTGCGCGCCGCGGGCAGTTCCGAGCAGTCCGCCTCGGCGTAGCCCACGGAAAAACAGCGCAGTTTTTCCTGCTGTCGGGCGGCTTTGCAGGCGGTCAGGCTGGAATCCACCCCGCCGGAGAGGAAACACCCCACCTCCACATCGGCCAGGCGGTGGGCTTCCACGCTGTCGGTGAAAGCCCGGTCGATCTCCGCCGCCCAGTCCCCCAGGCTGCGGCCCCGCTGTGCGGCAAAATGCGGCGCGCCCCAGCGGCAGACCTCCAGCCCGCCGTCCTGCCAGCGGAAGCAATGCCCGGGCAGCAGTTCCTGCACCCCGGCAAACATCGTGTCGCCGCCGGGCAGGTACTCGATGCTGAGCCAATCCCCCAGGCGCCCGGTGTTCAGCCGCTTTTCAAACGCCGGGTGGGCCAGGAAGGCCTTGATCTCGCTGCCGAACAGGAGCAGGCCGCCCCGCCGGTAATAGTACAGCGGTTTGATGCCGAACAGGTCCCGCGCGCCGAAAAGCGTGCCCGTGCGGCGGTCCCACAGTACAAAGGCGAACATGCCCCGCAGCCGTTTTGGCAGCGCGTCGCCCCACTGTTCCCAGCCGTGGAGCAGCACCTCGGTATCCGAGCGGGTGGCGAACACATGCCCGGCCTGTTCCAGTTCCCGGGTCAGTTCGCGGTAGTTGTAGATCTCGCCGTTGAACACCGCCACCAGGCGGCCGTCCTCGTTGAACATGGGCTGGCCGCCGCCCTCCCGGTCGATGATGGACAGCCGCCGGTGCCCCAGCGCCGTGCGGACGTCGGCGTAAGTCCCCTCGCCGTCGGGGCCGCGGTGGCGGATCTGGTCCGCCATGGCCTGCACCGTGCGCCGGGCCTCGGCAGGGTCGTGCCAGGTTTCGGTAAAGCCAACAAGACCGCACATGGCGGGCCTCCTTTCGCGGGCGTTCGTCAGCGGCGGCGCGGCATCTTGCGCCAGTATCCGGCCTGCCGCAGCCCGTACCAGAGATACCGGGCCGGTCCCTCCCCCGCCGCCAGCAGATGGCGGCAGCCGCACCCACGGCGGCGCAGCGCGGCGGCACGGCGCAGCAGCCGCCGGTCGGGGCAGAAGCGGCGCACCACGCCCCAGGGGGCCGTGTGCCAGACCGCCGCCCGCAGCGCCGGGGCCGTGACCGGGCGGTCGGCCAGGTCCTCCAGCAGCGGGCGGGCCAGGGAGGCCCCCGCCGCCGCGCAGGCGTAGGAGGAACGCCCCTGCCGGGGGTTCATCTCGAAAAGGACCGGCTGTCCGGCGCGGTCATACTTGAAGTCGAAATTGGCAAAGCCGCGCCAGCCGTTTTGCTCCAGCAGAGCGGCCAGCGCGTCCAGCAGCGCCCGGTCCTGCCGGGCCGGTTCGATGAGCAGCGCGGCGTAGTTGCCGGCGCCTTCCGGCGTAGTCTCCTGCAGCAGTACCTGCCCCTGCACGATCCAGCGCACCCGGCCGTCCGCGCCGCAGTAGGCGTTGACCACGCCCAGGGCGGTATCCGGCCCCGGGATGTACTCCTGCAGCAGCAGCGCGCCGCGGTAACCGCCCCGGCCCACGGCTTCCACAGTCCGGGCCAGCGCCGCCCGGTCTTTTGCCAGATAGACCTTGCGGCGGCCCGCAAAACGGCACTTTTGATAGGCGGCGGGGTCCGCGGGCTTGACGATGACCTGCCCGCCGAAGGGCAGTTCCGGCGCCGGCGCGCCGAAAGGCAGCGTGACGCCCCGGGGCGTGCGCAGCCCCGCGGCCGCGCAGACGGCGGCAAAGCCGGTCTTTGTTCCCAGTTTTTCCACCGTTTCCGGCGGCGGGCAGGCAAAGCGGTACAGCGGCCCCAGCTGCGTCCGGCAGCGGGCCAGCTGCATCGCATAGCCGTCGTCGCAGGGGACCAGCAGACGCCGCCCCGCAGGCAGGGCGCGGGCGGTCTCGGCCAGGGTACGCACAAAAACGGCGTCCCCGTCAAGCCGCGGCTGTTCCACCACCCGCCGCAGCAGGCGGGTGTGGGCCAGCGCGGGCAGGGCACGGCGGCAGACCGCCACACTGCGCACGCCGCATTCCTCGTAAAAGCTGCGCGCCATGCCGTAGACGTTGGCGTCGCCGCCCAAAAGCACCGGCAGGACCCCGTCCATCGCCACCACCCCCTTCCTCCCAGTATATGAAGGACCGGGCCCGCTATGCGCGCGCAAAACAGAAAGCCCCGCCGTTCCGGCGGAGGAACAGCGGGATCACGCGTTTTATGGGGTTTCTTTCCAGTGGTCCAGCTTCGGCAGCATCTCCTCCAGATAGGCGCGTACCTGTTCCGGGGGCCAGGCTTCGCTGGACATATGCCCCACCAGGAACTCGGTCAGTTCCTCCCGGCTGCCGTAGACGAATTTTCCGTCCGCATAACACCATTTGCAGTATGCCTCGTTGAAGGTCCCGTCCGGGTCCCGGCTCATGGCGGCGTCCTCCAGCGGCATACCGCAGCACTGGCAGATCAGCTTGCGCGGCGCGCCCAGCAGCGTGTTGATGGACACATCCAGCACCGCCGAAAGCCGCTTGAGCGTTTCGGTATTGGGCACCGTTTCGCCTGTCTCACATAGTTAAAGATATTGGTGTCATTCAATCAATTTTGCCGATAAAGCGGTAG
>DHCMC07803__coassemble_726_pt1 | contig 32790 bp, 26 predicted proteins | sample DHCMC07803__metabat2_low_PE_051 | metagenome-assembled genome bin DHCMC07803 | reverse complement strand
GGCTTTGCTATTTGAAATTAGTCTGAATAAATTTCTTTAATGCTGTTATTTTTTGCTCAATCGCTGATATGGTTTCCCGATACTCTCCCTCGTCTTTTCCTGTGGGATCTTCCAGCCCCCAATCTTCCCGATATTTGCAAGGTAGATAAGGACAGTTTACATTACACCCCATTGTTACAACAATATCAACAGGAGGAAGTGCGCTCAACAGTTTACTGTATTGCGTTTTTTCCATGTCAATGTTATAGAGTTGTTTCATCAACCGAACCGCTTCCTGATTGATTTGCGGTACAGTTTCTGTACCGGCAGAGTAACTTTCAAAAATATCAGCGGCCAGATATTTCCCAAGTGCTTCTGCAATTTGACTGCGACAGGAATTGTGAACACAGATAAATGCTACTTTTGGCTTTTCTTTCATACTTTACCCTCTGACTTTTTGGATGAGGGCTTTTGCCTCGTCCTTTTTCAAAACCTTACCATAGGATACAACCTTGCCATCCACAACAAGGGCAGGGGTAGTCATCACGCCGTATGCAGCAATTTGGGCGAAATCCGTTACATGGTCTATGGTTGTATCCATGTTCAGTTCTTCCAGTGCTGCTTTCGCAGCATCTTCCAGTGCGTGGCACTTGGCACAGCCAGACCCCAGCACTTTCACGCCGGCAGCCGTTTTGACTGTCTCTGCCTGCTCCATCTTTTCGGGTGTGCAGCTACTTCCGCAGCAGCAATTTTTTTCCGCTTTCTTTTTGTTAAACAATCCCATAGTTCAATACCTCCTATTAAATCAAAATGATCTGAAACGCATTAAATAAATAGCCCACTAAAATAATTCCAACCGCACAAATTCCGATGAACAGCGACAGCAGTTTGGGTTTTACAGCCTTGCGAAGCATAATCAGGGAAGGCAGCGACAGGGTTGTAACCGCCATCATAAAGGACAGAACCGTACCCAGCTGAGCGCCCTTGGAAAGAAGTGCTTCCGCAACGGGAATTGTGCCAAAAATATCTGCATACATGGGGATGCCTACAATCGTGGCAATGATTACGCCAAAGGGATTGTTGCTTCCCAGAACCGTAACAATCCAGCTTTCCGGTATCCAGTTGTGTATCAACGCACCGATACCGACACCAATCAGAATATAGGGAAACACTTTTTTGAAGGTGCTAAGCATTTGTTCTTTTGCATAAGTAAGCCGCTCCCGTTTCGTCAAATCAGGAGATTCAATATCTACCTTTCCCGCAGACAGCACAAAACTTTCCACATACTTTTCCATGCGTAATTTTTCGATGATTGTACCTCCGACAACGGCGATAACAAGCCCTAAAATCACATAGACAATGGCAACTTTTGCGCCAAAAATACTAATCAGCAGGACGAGACTTCCCAAATCTACCATAGGAGATGAAATCAGGAACGAAAATGTTACACCCAAAGGCAATCCTGCACTTGTAAAACCGATAAACAGTGGTATAGATGAACAGGAACAAAATGGTGTCACGGTTCCCAGCAAGGCAGACACAATGTTCGCCCAGATTCCATGGAAGCGTCCTAAAATACGCTTGCTACGCTCCGGCGGGAAGTAACTTTGGATATAAGAAATTATAAAAATCAGTACGCAGAGCAGCACTGTGATCTTCAAAACATCGTAAATAAAAAATTGCACGCTGCCACCAATACGTCCATTCACGTCCAAACCAAGTACAGACAAACCTCTCCCGATCAGTCCGTTTAGCCATTTCATGCCAAGCACTTGGTCTTGAATAAAGTCCCAGACTCCCATGCAAAAACCTCACTTTCATTTATAACAATATATCAAAAATATTTGATATGATGCGGCTTAGAAAACGCCATCCTTTTCCTTGTAGATGGCGTTTTTTATCCGCACTCTGGACAAGTGCGTTTTTCCTCTGCGTCCGGGGTTGTCAACTTTTTCAACAGCTCCACCGCGTACTCCCTGCCGGAAGTGCTCAGGCGGTAGTGTGTCCATTTCCCCTCCTGACGGCTGACAACAATTCCAGAGTCACAGAGGATTTTCATGTGGTATGAAAGACCAGATTGCGTTAAATCTAATGGCTCTTGTAAGACGCAAGCGCACTTTTCACCGCTTCTTAGCTGTTCCAAGATTGAAAGACGCTTGGGGTCACAGAGAGCCTTAAACACCTTCGCTTGCTCCTGATACTCTGTCCTCATGTACTCACCTCATATCAAATTATTTTGATATGACTTAGTATATGCCGCATTACGCAATCTGTCAATACCATTCTGCAAATTTTCACGGAATAGGAGACTGATGTCTATCAAGTTTTCTTGTGTTACTTTACGGCACATGAGCATTTACAGGGGGGATGTCAAGAAATTGCGGCTGCCCGCCCGCTCCGGCCTGCCGTCAAAAAAGCCCCGCCGCCGGAACTTTTCCGGCGGCGGGGCGGCAGCAGTGCGTTACAGCGTGCTCAGGGGCTTGTTCTTGAAGGTGATATACTTGCGGATGGGTTCGCCCAGCAGCGGGCGGCACCAGTCCACGAAAGCCTGGGTCACGTCGTGGCCGTTTTCGGCAATGTACTCCCTGGGCATGGTGCGCTCTTCCAGCATGACCTGCTCAATGGGGATCAGCACGGTCTCGGCCTTGTACTCGTCGCCGGGCAGGCGGCGGAAGCCCACCATCACGCCGTTCCGGCCTTCCACGGCGGCGCGCACGGCGGTGGAACCGGCGGTCACGGCCTCGTCGCGGTCCAGGCGGGACTGGTAGGCGGCGCTGGCGCGCCCCGCGATGCCGGGTTTCTCGCTGCGGGCCTTGATGCCCAGCTTGCGGATGACCAGGTTGGCCAGATGGGCCGACACGTCGCCGTAGTAGACCGCGCGCCCTACCTGGAAGATGGGCTCCACGATGGGCTTGCCGTCGGGCCCGCGCAGGCCCTCGCTGGCGACCACGACCACGCCGCCTTTCTCGCGGTGCAGGCGCTGCACGTCGGCCAGGAACTGTTCCTCGTCAAAGGGCACTTCGGGCAGGTAGATCAGGTCGGGGCCGTCGCCGTCGCCGCTGCGGGCCAGCGCCGAGGCCGCCGCGATCCAGCCTGCGTTGCGGCCCATGGCCTCGATGATGCAGACGTGGATGGGCAGGCCGCGCACGTCCTGGCTGATCTCGGCGGTGGTCTCGGCCATGTAGCGGGCCGCACTGCCGAAGCCGGGGGCATGGTCGGTCACCGAAATGTCGTTGTCGATGGTCTTGGGGATGCCCACCACGTTCACTTCCACCCCCACGCGGGTGCAGGCCTGGTAGACCTTGCCGCAGGTGTCCATGCTGCCGTTGCCGCCGGTGAAAAAGACGTAGCGGATGTTGTGTTTGGCGATGACCCGGGCGATCTGGTCATAGTCGGGCTGCTCCAGCGGGTCCCGGCTGGTGCCGATGGCGCTGCCGGGGGTCTGCAGCAGCAGTTCCAGTTCCTCCTGCGGGACGGTGAGCAGATCCAGGAACTGTTCCCGCAGGATGGCCCCCGAACCGCCGATGGCTGCATAGAAATGCTCGATCTCGGGGTGTTTGTGCGCCTCGGTGACGGCGCCGTAGAGGGATGCGTTGATGACGGCGGTGGGGGCGCCGCCGTGGACGATCAGTGCGTTGGGCATGGGATTACCTCCTGCAGATATTCAAAGAATGTTCACCGGCCCCGGCGGGTGCGCCCGGGCGCGCGGTGGGGCTTACAATTCGATCACCGGGATGTTCAGCACGCGGCCCAGCTGCACCACCGCGTCGCCGATGTCCGCCCATACCAGGCTGTAGTGGTGGGCGATGCCTTTGTCGAAGATGTCGCGGGTCACATCGGCCACCGGGCGGGCCACCCGCACGTTGACCATGGTGCCGCGGGTGTTGCGCACGGTGGGCACCGCCTCACCGCGCAGCAGCACCAGGTGGTAGCGCCCGTCGATGACGCTGGCCCGCACCACCGTGACCTTGCCGGGTTTCAGCACGCCCCAGAAGGCGCTGCCGTTGCCCACCAGCGGGTGGTTGCGCAGTTCCAGCCCGTCCGCAAGGTCGTACAGGCTCAGCGGCGCGTTGCCGCAGTGCCAGAAGGTCAGCGTGTTGGCGGCGGGGTCGGCGTTGATCATGTCGGCCACAAAAGTGGGCTGGCCGGTCATCTCCCGCTCGATGATGGTGCCGATACCGGCGTCCACGTCGCCTTCGCAGATCACGCTGAGCCCCTCGTCGGCCAGGCGGCTGAGCACGCCGCAGGGCTGGCATTTCACCGCGCCCATCTCGGGCCAGCACTTGATGGTGCAGTAGTCGTAGCCCATCTCGGGAATGATCTGTTTCAGCGCCAGGTAGACCCGGCTGTGGTTTTCCAGGTTCTGTTCCGAAAGGTTGCGGTCGGCGTCCGGCAGGCGGGGCAGGCTGTCCAGGTGGAAGTCTGCGCGCACTTTTTCCATGTCGGCGCGGACTTCGGCGTCGTCCAGCTGCGCCATGCGGTCAAAAACCAGCTTGAGCTCGGTGCCCTCCATGCGGATGCCGAACAGCCGCCGGATGGTCATTTCGTCAAACGAGCAGTTGTAGAAGGCCGTGGGCCGGTAGCCCAGCAGGCCCAGGCTGGTGTTGGCCAGCTTCTTTTTGGCCGCAAGGGCGGTGACCAGCGTGCGGATCTCCTCGCAGACGGCGGGTTCTTCCTTGTCGCCGTAGACGGGCCAGCACTCCCCGCCGATGCGCTTGACGGCGGCGTTGTTCATCATGGCGCTGCACAGGGCGTTGGCCCACAGCCGCTCCTGCCGCACGAAGGGGGCCTCGTGGGTGGCCCACAGGATCAAAGGCTTGCCCAGTTCCTGCGAAAGCTTGCAGCTCACGTCGTCGCCCGTGAAGGCGCCGATGACCAGCAGCACCACGTCCACCTGGCGGGCGCGCAGCCAGGCCGCGCAGGCGGCGGCTTCGGCCGTGTTGGTGACGATCTCGGGGTAGACGGCGACCTCGGCGCCGGTCAGCTCGCGGCGGGCCCACTCGCTGTAATCCGCGTGCAGGGTCTGGGGGCGTTCCCGGGGCCAGCGCCCGGAGAGAGTGGTGACGAACCCGACGTTCAAAGTGGCATGTACCATATTGTTTTCACTCCTTTTTCTGTGATGCGGGGTCAGGCCGTGCAGACACCGCCGGCAGCGGTGTAAACACGTGTGTACACGTTTACTCTCCTTATTATAGGCACGGAACCCGGCGGCTGTCAAAGAAAAAACAAACCCGGCGGCAAGATTTGTCGGCCCCTACAAAAAAGCAGGCCGGGATTTGGCAGAATGACGAATTTGGCGGAGCCGGTCGCAGCGGCGGGCGCCCGGTCCCCCGCCGCGCGGAAAAATTTGCCCGTTCCCCGCGCCAAAGCCTGCAAAACAAATTGCCCCCGGCCGCAAAAATATGGTATACTGCTGGCAGAAAGCAGAAACGCCATGGCAGGGGAGCGAACGCATATGACCAAACAGGCTGTTACCAGAAAGGACGTGGCCCGGCGCGCCGGCGTCAGCGAGACCATCGTGTCCTACGTGCTGAACAACAACCGCTATGTGGAAAAAGGCAAGCGGGAGCGGGTGCTGCAGGCGGTCAAGGAACTGAACTACCAGCCCAACCGCATCGCCCGCGCGCTCAAGGGCAAAAAGACCAACCACATCGTCTTTATTGCCGACAACATCAGCACCGAGCATTTCAGCCAGCTGATCGACGTCATGGACTACCATGCCTACAGCAAGGGCTACCTCATCAGCCTGATCGCCAACCGCAACGACGACGACTTCGTCAGCCAGGTCATCAGCCGCCAGTGCGACGGCATCATCGTCAGTTCCCTCAGCATCCCGGAAAGCTACCTGCACCAGTTCGTGGCCGCAGGGCTGGCCGTGGTGGTGCTGCAGAACCGGAACTACCAGGACCTGACCGGCGCGGCGGTCATCCACACCGGCCTGTACAACGGCGCGCGGGAGGGCGTGCGCTTCCTGGCGGGGCAGGGGCGGCGGCATATCCTGTATGTGGACCGTTTCTCCACCCACGGGCATTTCAGCGGGCGGGGGGACTACCGCCTGCACGGCTATTATGACGAGATGGAGGCCCTGGGCCTTGCGCCGTATGTCATCACCGGCTGCACCAGCCCGGAGGAACTGGCCGCGGCCGTGGCTGCCTACTGTGCCGCCCACCCGGTGGACGCGATCCTGGGCCGCAGCGACAAGGTGGCCTGCATCGCCATGCGCGCCGCCATCGACCTGGGGCGGCGCGTCCCCGAGGACGTGGCCGTGGTGGGCTTCGACAATTCCAGCCTGAGCCAGTACATGCGACCCACCATGACTTCCATCGAGATCCAGCGCGACCAGATCGGCAAGGCGGCGGTGGAAATGCTGGAACAGATGCTCAACGGCGGCGGCGTGCCGGAACCCCGCAGCTTCCAGACCCGGCTCATCCGGCGGGAGAGCGCCTGAGCGCCCCCGCGGGGCCGTTTTGGGGCAAACGGCAGCCGATTTATTGTGGCTTTACACAAAGAAAAAGAAGAAGGATTGTGATTTTCACCAAAAAGCAAAAACCATGTTGAAAAGCGGTTGACGAATGAGAAAAAGAGCGCTATAATAAGGCCAGTAACTTAACAGTGTCCTGTATGTACTCTCGTGTGTATATCGTCCGGGTGCGCGGCAAGGCCGGCGCACAGCAATGTGAGGAAAAGAGGGGTATCAACACACGAGCTTTTCTTAGGCGGAAACTACACACGTGTGTATCTTCCGCGCCCGCCCCGCGGGCCCCGCCTTCGGCTGTACCCTGCTTCTGCGGCAGGGAGGAACATATGTCACATAAAAAAGGAGGAACAGCATGAAGAAGTACATGAAACTGACCGCCGCTGCCCTGGCGGCCGCCATGACGCTGAGCCTGACCGCCTGCGGCGGGGGCGCCGGCAGTTCCGGCAGCACCGCGACCGACTCGGGAAGCGCTGCGACCAGCGCCACCGGGGAGGAAGCCGCCCTTGGCGGGGAAGAGGTCACCATCAAATTTGCCAACTATGCCCTGCTGGAAAGCGGCTACACCGAATTCTGGGAAGGCGTGAAGACCGGCTTTGAGGAAAAGTACCCCAACATCACCATCGAGTGGGTCACCGCCCCCTACGGCGAGATCGTCAACCAGGTCATCAACCAGGCAGGCGGCGGCGATATGCCGGATATGATGTTCGGCGAGAGCACCTGGGTGCCCACCCTGGTGGACGCCGGGCTGGCCATCCCCGTGTCCGAAGTGTTTGACGAGGAGTACCTGAACAAGTTCGACCAGAACGCCCTGGAGTCCTGCATGATGGACGGCGAAGTCTGCGGCCTGCCCATGTATGACTGCGCGTTCATGCTCTTCTACAACAAGGACCTGTTCGAGCAGGCGGGCCTGGACCCCAACACCCCGCCCACCACCTATGACGAGATGCTGGAAATGGCGGAGAAGCTCTCCCAGCTGACCACCGCGGACGGCAACAAGGTCTACGCTTTCGGCCAGACGACCTCCTCCGTCGCCATCTCCGGCTCCGCCCTCAACTCCATGATCTTCAACTTCGGCGGTACGGTCCTGGATGAGAACGGCCAGCTCTCCATCGACAACCAGGGCTTCAAGGATGCCATCACCATGCTCAAGACGCTGGACGAGAAGGGCTACAACCCCCAGAACGCCAAGCTGAAGGATCTGCGGCAGCTGTTCGCCACCGGCCAGCTGGCTATGTACTATGACCAGAGCTGGGGCTTCAACGGCGTGACCACCATCAACCCCGACGCGGCGAACTTCGCGGCGTCCGCCATGCCCCTCAAGGGCGGCGACGGCGACGGCGCGTCCATGCTGTCCGGCCAGATCCTGCTGTACATGGACAACGGCGACGCCCAGCGCGAAGCCTGCCGTCTGCTCACCGAGTACATGCTCACCGAGGATGTGCTGGGCGACTATATCCGCAATATCACCCCCGCCTACCCCGTGATCGAAGATATGAAGGATATGGAGCTGAACCCCGTGCTGGAAGGCGCCCGTGACGCGACCCAGAACGCCATCAACTCCCCCAGCATCCCCATGCTGAACGACCTGAACCTGGAACTGTGCACGCTGGCCCAGAATGTCACCGTGGGCGGCGCCGATGTGGATACCGCCATTGAGGACTTCCGCAGTGCCGCACAGAACTATGTGGCGTGACCATAGCGTACCCGTAAGCACAATACACAAACTGATGTAAACGGGGAGGGCGGGATAAAGGCCTTTATCCCGTCCTCCCCATACGTTTGCCCCGGACCGTCTGCGCAAAGAACCGCTCAGAAAGGAATGTGAAGACCTGATGCCAATTGCCAAAACCGATCGGAAGCCACCTCGTGTGCTCCTGAATAAAAAGCGGGGCGACCAGCTGTTTTCGGCCATTCTGATCCTGCCCACGCTGTTGGTGACCACCATTTTTATCCTGGTGCCGGTCATCGACTCCGTCATCAAAAGTTTCCTGGAATTCAAAGTGCGCAACATCATCTCGGGAAAACCCGGCGAATGGAACAATTTTGAAAACTATATCCGCCTGTTCAACGGCGGCAAGCTGCTGCCCGCCATCGTCACCACGCTGACCTTTGTGGTGGGCGTGGTGCTGATCCAGTTTATCCTGGGTATGACCCTGGCGCTGATCCTGAACTCCAATGTGAAATGCGCCCGGTTCATCCGCAGCATCATGATGATGCCCTGGGTGGTGCCCACCATCATCTCGGCCCTGATCTGGATGTGGATCTTCCAGCCCCAGTACGGCCTGCTGAAGTACATCGTCGGGGTGCTCACGGGCGGCGCCGTCAGCGACTTCGCCATCCTCAACGACCCGGGCACAGCGCTGGTGGGCGTAGCCATCGCCGCGCTGTGGAAGCAGATCCCCCTGACCACGCTGCTGCTGCTCTCGGGCCTGCAGAACGTGCCCGACGATATGCTGGAAGCCGCCACCATCGACGGCGCTTCCCGCACCAAAAAGTTCTTTGCCATCGTGATCCCCTACATGAAGAGCGTCATCAGCATCGTGGTCTCCATGGCGATCATCGAAAACTTCAAGCAGTTCCCGCTGATCTGGACGATGACCGGCGGCGGCCCCAACGAGAGCACCACCACCCTGGCGATCCTGAGCTACCGCGAAGCCTTCGTCTCCAACAACCTGGGCAGCGGCGCGGCGGTGACCACCATCTGGATGCTGCTGATGATCGTGGTCATATTCCTGTACAACAAGATCTTCCCCAAGGAAGATATGAGCTGAGGAAAGGAGGAACCTGCTGTGAAACGTCAGGAGTTGGGCCTGAATATCATCAAATATGTGGCCCTGTTCATCATTTTGCTGTTCCTTCTGTTCCCGCTGTACTGGGTGCTGATGACCAGCTTCAAGACCAATATGGAAGCCTACCGCAGCGTGCCCACCTTTATCCCGGCAGAACCCACGGTGCAGAGCTACATCAACCTGTTTACCAAAAACAACGACTTTTTCGTCTACTACAAAAACAACTTCATCGTGTCCGGCGCCACGGCGCTCATCACCACGGTGCTGGCGATCCTTTCGGGCTATGCCCTCAGCCGGTTCCACTTCCGCTGGAACGCCTGGGTCACGGCGGCGCTGCTGTCCAGCCAGATGTTCCCGGTGGTCAGCCGCATGATCAGCCTGTATGACCTGATGAACAAGATGCACCTGATCAACACCCACCCGGGCCTGATCTTCGCGCTGACGGCGGCCATGCTGCCCTTCACCGTCATGCTCATGTCCAGCTTCTTTGACGGGGTGCCCCGGGAAGTGGAGGAGGCCGCCTATGTGGACGGCGCCTCCCGGCTGCAGGTGCTGTGGCGCATCGTGACCCCGCTGGTCAAGCCGGGCATGCTGGCTGTGGCGATCTACGCCTTCCTCATGACCTGGGACGACTACCTGCATGCGGTCACGCTGATCCAGAACGACGCGCTGCGCACCATGTCCGCCGGCGTGGCCATGCGCTACCTGGGCGAACTTTCCTACGACTGGTCGCTCATCAACACGATCTCCATCGTCGGCACCGTCCCCATGCTGATCCTGTTCTTCTTCTTCCAGAAGTACATGGTCAAGGGCCTTGTGGCGGGCGCCGTCAAGGGCTGATACCAATTTTGTATAACGGGCAATAGTAAGGAGGGTCCCACCGTATGCTTACCAACAATCTGGAAACCATGCAAAAAGCTGCCCGCAGCGGGTACGCCATCCCGGCCATCAACACCCAGGGCGGCAACTATGATATCATCCGCGCCTGCTGCAAGGCCGCGCAGGAGATGCGCAGCCCCATCATCCTGGCCCACTATGTCAGCACGGGCGCGTATTCCGGCCATGACTGGTTCGTGGAGACCGCCAAATGGTGCGCCAACAAAGTGGATGTGCCGGTGTCCATCCACCTGGACCACGGCGCCGACTTTGCGATCTGCATGGAGGCCCTCAAACTGGGCTTCACCAGCGTCATGATCGACGGCTCCACCCACCCGGCGGCCGAGAACGCCGCCATGACCAACGAGGTCATCAAGGTGGCCAAATGCTTCGGCGTGCCGGTGGAAGCCGAGATCGGCGAACTGCAGCGCCTGGACAACGGCGTGGTGCAGGAGAACAAGAACATTGCCGACCCCGAGATGGTGCGCGAGTTCCTGGGCCTGTGCCAGCCCGACACGCTGGCCATCGGCATCGGCAACGCCCACGGCTACTACAAGGGCAAGCCGGACATCCACCTGGACGTGCTGGAGAACGTGCGCAAATTCACCGACATCCCGCTGGTGCTGCACGGCTGCACCGGCATGGACGAGCAGGTGGTCAAGGACGCCATCAGCCTGGGCGTGGCCAAGATCAACTTCGGCACCGAGATCCGCTACAAGTACGTCCAGCACTACCAGGAAGCCCTGAACAACCTGGACCACCAGGGCCACAGCTGGAAACTGAGCCAGTACGCCAGCGACGCTCTGGCTGAGGACATCAAAAAGATCATCGAACTCTCCGGCTCGGCGGGCAAGGCATAAGCCATGACGGCGCTGTACATCCTGCTGGCGGCCTTTGCGGGCAGCTTCATCCAGTCTGCCAGCGGTTTCGGCTACGCCATCGTGCTCATGTCGGTGCTGCCGCTGGTGATCCCCTTCCAGTCCGCCGCCATCCTGGAGGTCATGACCTCCTTCTTCATGGTGGGGACCATCGCCCTCAAATACCGCCGCTTCATCCGCTGGCGGCTGCTGGTGTGGCCGCTTGTCGCCAACACCATCTTCAGCCTGACCGGCGTCTGGTTCCAGTCCGGCAGCGCCGAAGCGGTGCTGCGCCGCATCCTGGGCGTCACGCTGGTGCTGCTGAGCGTCTACTTCATCTTCTTCAGCAGCCGCCTGACGCTGAAAGGCAACGCGGTCAACGGTTTTATTGCCGGGTCCATCAGCGGGGTGTGCGGCGGGCTCATGAGCATCGGCGGCCCGCCCATGGTGGCCTACTACCTGGCCGCCACCCACAGCAAGGAGGAATACAACGCCACCCTGCAGGCCTACTTTGTCATCTCCACCGCCTACATCTTTTTCACCCATGTGGCGCTGGGCCATGTGACGGGGCAGATCCTCGCCTGGGGGGTCTGGGCGCTGCTGGGCCTGGCGGCCGGCACCTTCTGCGGCCTGAAACTCTTCGCCCGCCTGAGTGCGGCGGGGCTCAAAAAACTCGTCTGCGGCTTTATGGCCGTGGTGGGAATCTATCTTGTCATTACCGGTTAATGGATATGGAGGTATTTTGCCATGAAAGAAAACAGCTCTATCACTTATCGCGAGATCTACGGCCAGCCGGAGTCCTTCCAGGCCATCCTGGACACCCTGCCCGCGATCGAAAAAACGCTGGACGAAGTCTTTGCCGAACCCTATGACCAGCTGATCTTCACCGGCTGCGGCACCTCGCTGTACCTGGCGCAGACTTCCGCCTATCTGTGGCAGGCTTCCAACGCCACCCCGGCCACCGCCGTGCCCTGCAGCGAACTGCTCTTCTTCCCCGAAAACTACATCAAGGGCAAGCGCACGCTGGTGCTGCCCATCACCCGCAAAAGCTACACCACCGAGGTGCGCATGGCCATCGACAAGGTGCACACCCTGCCCGGCGTGAGCAGCCTGGCCATCACCTGCGACCCCGACAGCAGCAAGTACAACGAGCACTACATCCTGGCCCCCAACACCCCGGAGGACAGTGTCATCATGACCCGCAGCTTCACCTCCATGGTGTTCCTGGCCCAGATCCTGGCCTTCTACGCCGCGGGCAGGACCGCCGAGATCGACGCCATGAAGGACTACGCCGCCGAGGCCCGGAAACTGCTGGAGGCCAGCGACGCCATGGCGAAGAAGATCATTGCCGAAAAGCCGGACCTCAACCTGTTCATCACGCTGGGCCAGGGCGCCTACTACGGCGTGGGCAACGAGTGCATGAACAAGATGAAGGAAATGGGCATCTCCAACAGCGAAGCCTACTACAGCATGGAGTACCGCCACGGCCCCATGAGCCTGGTGGATGAGAACACCCTGCTGGTGCTGCTCTCCAACGAGCACACCGAGGAGACCGACGCCGCCCTGATGCGCCAGATGAAGAGTTTCGGCGGCGTGACGGCAGCCATCGGCCCCAATGTGGACAAGATGGCCGACATCGACTACGCCCTCAAGACCGAAAACGGCTACAGCGAACTGCAGGCCGCCGCGCTGATGGGCTTCATCGGCCAGTTCCTCGGGTACTACATTTCCCGGAAAAAGAACATCGACGCGGACTCCCCGCGCCATCTGACCCAGGCCATCGTCCTCAAGTAAAAACGGCGTTCCTCCCGCCGTAAACAGCAGCCGCCGGGCCTGCCCCTGCAAGGGGCAGGCCCGGCGGTTTTTAGATAATAGATAAGAGATAAAAGATAATAAATATGGTGGTTCGCGGGTCGTTGACCCGCTCAAAATGCGGCGGGGTCAAGACCCCGCCCTACGGACCGCCGCAAAGGGGCAGGCTTCATACCGCACCCCAAAAAGAAAGGGGGCCGCCGGTGCGGCCCCCTTTGGGTGCGTTGGTTTGGGTATCCGTCACGCCTGGGCGGCGAAGGCTTCCACCCCGCGCTTGAGCCGTTCCAGCCCGTCCTGCAGGCGGGCGCGGGGGCAGGCCAGGTTCATGCGCAGGAAGGCCCCGCCGTTGCCGCGGTAGACCCCGCCGGCCGAGAGGCGCAGCCCGGTGCGCTCGCGCAGGAAGCGGGCCAGCGCGGCGCCGTCCGCCGTCAGGGCGCTGCAGTCCAGCCACAGCAGGTAGGTCCCGTGGGAGACCACCGCCCGCACCGCCGGCAGTTCGCGGGAAATAAAGGCCCGGGCCGCCTCCTTGTTCTGCGCCAGGTAGGCCCGCAGGGCGTCCAGCCAGGGGGCACCTTTGGTGAAGGCGGCCACGGCGGCCTCGGCGGCAAAGCAGTTGGGCTCGGCCACTTCGTCGGTGTTCAGCGCCCGCCAGACCTTGTGGCGCAGCGCCGGGTCAGGCACCGACACCGCCGAAGTCTGCAGCCCCGCCAGGTTGAACGCCTTGGTGGGGGCCAGGCAGGTGATGCTGTTGGCCCGGCATTCCGCCGACGCGGCGGCAAAGGGGGTGTAGTCCCAGCCGGGGTCGGTCAGGTCGCAGTGGATCTCGTCCGAAAGCACCACCACATGGTGCCGCGCGGCCAGCGCGCCGATGCGCGCCAGCGTCTCTTTGTCCCAGATCTGGCCCGTGGGGTTGTGGGGGTTGCACAGGATCATCAGGCTGGTCTGGGGGTCCGCCAGCTTGGCGTCCAGGTCCGTCCAGTCGATGCCGTAGGCCCCGTCCGCATAGGTCAGGGGGCATTCCAGCACCAGGCGGCCGTTGTTCTCGATGGAATGGTAGAAGATGTCGTACACCGGGGTCAGGGCCAGCACCTTCTCGGCCGGGGTGGTCAGTTTGCGCACCACGCTGGAGATGGTGGGCACCACGCCGGTGGAAAAGATCAGCCACTCCCGCTGCAGGGCAAAGCCGTGGCGGGTGCGCCACCATCCGGCAATGGCGGTGTACCATTCGGCGGGCACGTCGGTGTAGCCGTACACCGGGTGGGCGGCCCGCCGCTGCACGGCGGCGGCGATCTCCGGCGCGGTGGCAAAGTCCATATCGGCGATCCACATGGGCAGTTCGCCGTCGGCCACGTCCCACTTGGTGCAGTGGGTGCCCCGGCGGTCGATCAGGGCGTCAAAATCGTAGGTCATGGCGCGCTCCTTATTCGCTGGTCACGTCGGCGCCGAAATACTGCTGCGACAGGGCGGCCAGTTCGCCGGAGGCGCGCATCTCGTCCAGGGCCTCGTTGATGGCGGCCACCAGCCGCTCGTTGCCCTTGGGCACCGGGATGCAGGAGGAGGTGGTGGTATCGGTCTCGGCCACGATCTGCACGGCGGCGTCGGGGTGCTTGTTCAGGTAGTCGTAGAAGGCGGTCTCGGCGTTGAGCATGCAGTCGGCCCGGCCGCTGAGGATCAGTTCGATGCCCTGGGCCACGGCGTCCACGCTGACCAGTTCGGCACCGTAGGCTTCGGCCTGCTGGCCCCAGCTGCTGGTCAGGTTCTGGGCGGCCCGTTTGCCCGCCAGGTCGTCAAAGCCGGTGATGTCGGTGTTGTCGGCGCCCACCAGCAGCGCGCCGTGGACGTAGGTGTACGGTTCCGAGAAATCGTATTTCTGGCGGCGCTCCTCCGAGGCTTCCACCTCGTTCACCACCAGGTCGATGCGGCCGGAGTCCATGCTGGCAAACAGGGAATCCCACTCCGCCTCCACGAACTGGATCTCCACGCCCAGGTGCTCGGCCACGCCGCGGGCCACGTCCACGTCAAAGCCCACCAGGTCGCCGTTCTCGTCGTGGTAGCTGTTGGGGGAGTAGGTGCCCTCGGTGCCTACGATCATCACGCCCGCCTGCTGGATCTTGTCCAGCAGGTCGCCGTCCCCGGCGTCCTCCGCGGTGGCGGGGGCGCTGCCGGACGTGCTGCCGGCGGCCGTGCCGCTGCAGCCGGCGAGCAGGGCGGCGGCCAGCGTCAGCGCCAGGGCGGCGGTCAGAGTTTTTTTGTTTTTCATGGTAGTCCCTCCTTAAAAAATCGGAATGTGTGGGGGCATCAGCCCTTGGCCTGCCCCGCGTTCAGTGTCTGCAAAAAGGCCCGGGTGCGCTCTTCTTTGGGATGGGCGAAGAACTCCGCCGAGGCCCCGGCTTCCACCACCACGCCGTGTTCCATAAAGACCACCTTGTCGGACACGTTGCGGGCAAAGCCCATCTCGTGAGTGACGACCAGCATGGTCATGCCCTCGTCGGCCAGCGTGCGCATGACGGCCAGCACTTCGCCGGTGAGTTCGGGGTCCAGCGCCGAGGTGGGTTCGTCGAAGTAGATGATGGCGGGGCTGGTGGCGATGGCCCGGGCAATGGCCACCCGCTGCTGCTGCCCGCCCGAAAGCTGGCTGGGGTAGGCGTCCCGGCGGTCCAGCAGGCCCACCTTGGCAAGCGCCTGCTCCCCCAGGGCCACGGCCCGGGCGCGGGGCATTTTGCGGCCCACGATCAGCCCCTCGGTCACGTTCTGCAGGGCGGTCTTGTTGCGGAACAGGTTGTAGTTCTGGAACACGAAGGCGGTCTTTTTGCGCAGCCGGGCCACGTCCTTTTTGCCGATGCCCGGCAGGTCGAAGGTCTCGCCGTCCAGCGTCAGCGTGCCGCCGTCGGCCCGTTCCAGAAAATTGATGCACCGCAGCAGGGTGGTCTTGCCGGAACCGCTGGGGCCCAGGATGGCCACCACGTCGCCTTTGTCCACCTGCAGGTCCACGCCCTTGAGCACGTCCTGCCCGTCAAAGGATTTGCGGATGTTTTTTGCTTCCAATAACATAGGGGGCCTCCTTCCCTCAGGCGTAGACGCTGAGTTTTTTCTCGCCCACGGCCTGCAGCTTGGTGAGCGCCGTGCAGAACAGCAGGTAGATCAGGCCGACCTCGATGTACAGCGCCAGCGGTTCGGCGGTCAGGGCCACGATGCGCTCGGTGGCCATGAACATCTCGGTCACGGTGATGTTGGCCGCCAGCGAGGTGTCCTTCACCATGCCGATCAGCGAGTTGGACAGCGGCGGGAAAGCCGTGCGCAGCGCCTGGGGCAGCACGATGCGCCGGATGGACTGCGCCCAGCTCAGGCCCGCGCACTCGGCGGCTTCCAGCTGGCCCACCGGCACCGATTCCAGCGCCGCGCGGATGGTCTCGGCGCAGTAGGCGCCCTGGTTGATGGAAAACACAAGGATCGCCGCCGGGAACGCGTCGATCAGGATGCCCACATGGGGCAGGCCGTAGAACACCACGAACAGCTGCACCAGCAGCGGCGTGCCGCGGATCACCCAGATGTAAAAGCGGGCCAGCTGGCGCAGCACCGGCACTTTGGCGAACTGCACCAGCGCCACGGCCACCGCAATGACCAGCGCGATGGCAAAGGAGATCACAGTCAGCGGAATGGTCATGGTCAGGCCCGGGAGCAGGATCTGCCAAAAGGATTCCACCAACAGGTTGCATAGATAGTTCATCTTCTGTTCCCTTCTTCCCGCAGGCGCAAAGCCTGCCGGTTCTAGTATACACGGTTTGGGCGGGCTTGCCAATACCTTATTGCAACAGTAGGTTTTTGGCGGGCCGCCTACACCTCGATGCTCCGCTGCAGCCAGCGTTCCCGCAGCAGGCGGAGCAAAAAGAGCAGCCCGCGCACGCAGAGTTCGCCGCACATGGCCAGCCACACGCCCGCCAGCCCCAGGCGGGGGGCCAGCAGGGCCGCGGCGGTGATGCGCACGCCCCACATGCTCACCAGGTTCATCAGGCTGGGCACCAGGGTGTCCCCCGCGCCGCGCATGGCCCCCGCCGCCACGATGGACACCGCGTACAGCGGCTCGGCAAAGGCTTCGATGCGCAGCACCTGCACGCCCAGGGCCTGTACGGCGGGGTCCGGCGTCAGCAGCGCGAACACTGCCGGGGCGGCCAGGTACATCAGCACGGCCATGCCGCTCATCAGCGCCGCGCCCAGGGCCACGGCCATGCGGGCGTAGCGCCGGGCCAGGTCCCGGCGTTTGGCGCCCAGGCTCTGGCCCACCAGCGTGGTGGCCGCCGCCGACACGCCGTACCCCGGCAGGTAACACAGGCTCTCGGCCGTGACGGCCAGGGAATTCGCCGCGATGGACACCGTGCCCAGCGGCGCCACGATGCGGGTGGAGGCGATCTGCGCCCCGCAGAGCACCGTGTGCTCAAAGGCCATGGGCAGCGCGATGCGGGCCGCGTTGCGCAGGCAGGCGCCGGAGGGCCGCCAGCGGCCTTTCTGCCGCAGGTTCAGCGCCGGGGAATACAGGCAGACGGCGGCCAGCATCAGTGCGGCGGTGACCCACTCGGCCAGGGCGGTGCCCAGCGCGGCCCCGGCCACGCCCATCCCCGCGCCGGGGACCGTCAGCCCGAACAGCTCGATGCGGGGGAAGATCAGCAGCCCGTTAAAGACCACGTCCAGCCCGCACATCAGGGTATTCAGCAGGCTGGGGGTGCGCATGTTGCCGCTGCACTGCAGCATGCTGCCCGCCAGCTGGCGCATCTGCACCGCAGGCAGGGCGCAGGCGTAGATCAGGAAGTAGGCGGACGCGTCGCCGCAGATGGCCGGGTCGCCGCCCAGCCAGCGGGGCAGCCAGGGGCTGGCGGCGCAGCCCAGGGCGGCCATGGCCAGCCCCACGGCCAGGGCGGCCAGCAGGGCCTGGCGCAGCACGTCCCGGGCTTCGCCGTCCCGGCCTGCGCCGATCAGGTGGGCCACCTGCACCGAAAAGCCGGTGGCGGCCGATATGCACAGCCCGCCCAGCAGCCAGGTGGAGGTGGACACCAGCCCGATGGAAGCCGACGCGCCCGCCCCCAGGCTGCCCACCATGGCCGCGTCGATGTACTGCATGGCCATTGAGCTCAGCTGCGCCAGAATGGCGGGCACGCTCAACGCCGCCAGGCGGCGGAGCTGGCCGCGCCACCCGGCGGCTGCGGCGGCTGGGGCTTGCGTCATAAGGTGTTTGCCGTCCTTTCGTTTGTTTTCTGAACCGGACTATTATAAACCCCGCGGCCGTCCCTGACAAGTACTTACCTCCATTACCGTACCCCCTGCGCGGCTTGCAGACGGCCCGCCGCCTTGCTATAATAAGGAAAGCAAACGCCCGCGCCCGAAAGGAGAGGTCCCCCCATGCACGTCAATCTGCTCGTCAAACCGGCTTCCAGCCTGTGCAATATGCGCTGCCGCTATTGTTTCTATGAGGACGAAGCCGCCAACCGTACCGAGGCCAGCCTGGGCGTCATGAGCCGGGACACCGCCGCGCTGCTCATCCGTCAGGCGCTGGACGCCGCCGGGTGGGACGGCAGCGTCAGCTTCGCCTTCCAGGGCGGGGAGCCCACGGTGGCGGGGCTGGACTTTTTCCGGGATTTTACCGCCATGGTGGAGGCGCAGAACACCGCGCGCCTGCCGGTGGCCTACGCCCTGCAGACCAACGGCCTCGCGCTGGACGCGGAGTGGGCGGAATTCCTGGCGCGGCGCCGCTTCCTGACCGGCATCTCGGTGGACGGCGACAAGGACCTGCACGACGCCTTCCGCATCGACGCGGCGGGCAAGGGCACCTGGACCCGGGTGCAGAAGAACCTGCGGCTGCTGCAAAAAGCCGGGGTGGAGTGCAACCTGCTCTGCGTGGTCACCCGCCGCTGCGCCAAAAGCGCCGTGCGCACCTACCATGCTTTGCAAAAGACCGGCGTGCGCTATCTGCAGTTCATCCCCTGCCTGGACCCCCTGGGCGAGCCGCGGGGCCGGCGCCCCTGGTCGCTGACGCCGGAGGATTACGGCGCGTTCCTGTGCAGCCTGTTCGACGAATGGTACCGGGACTGGGCCGCCGGACGCTACACCAGCGTGCGCCTGTTCGACGATTATGTGCACCTGGCCATGGGCCTGCCCGCAGGCACCTGCGCCACCAGCGGCAGCTGCGGGGCCTACGCGGTGGTGGAGGGCGACGGCAGCGTTTACCCCTGCGACTTCTTCGCCCTGGACGAGTGGAAGCTGGGCAACATCCACCAGACGCCGCTGGCCGCCCTCAGCGCCGGGCGGCGGGAGCAGGAATTCCTGCAGGAAGGGCTGGACCACCCCGCCCCCTGCGCAGCCTGCCGCTGGCAGGCTCTGTGCCAGGGGGGCTGCAAGCGGGACTGGACCACCGGCGCGCAGGGCGGGCGGCAGAACTACTACTGCGCGGCGTTCCAAAAATTTTTCGCCCACGCGGAGCCCCGCCTGCGGCAGATCGCTGCCGCCGAGCAGCGCGCCCGGCGCATGGGGCTGTGAAAGGGGCGGAGGGATGGAACGCCAAAAACAGGGGCGGGCCCCCGCGTACCGGCTGGTCCGGCTGGCGGAGGAGCCCGCCATGCGGACGACTGCGTCCAGTGCGGCCATTGTGACCGCCGCTGCCCCTTCGGCGTGGTCCAGACGGCCCGCATGCGGGAGATCGCGGCCTGTTTCGGCTGAGTGCCGGCCGTTTCCCCGGAAAACCACGGGACCCCCGATCCGTTCGGATCGGGGGTCCCGGCGTTTCCTGTTATTCGCAGCCTTCTCTGGTCTCGCCGCAGCCGTCGCAGTCGCTCTCGTACTGCACGGCGTGGCGGGCCAGTTCGGGGTCCAGCCGCTGGGCCACCTGGATCATCAGCGCGCACTCCATGCGCTTGCGGAAGATACGGCACCCGTACTCGTAGGTGCCGTGGATGTCCCCGGTGGCGTGCAGGGCGTTGGCCGCGCAGCCGCCCGCGCAGTACAGCCGCGCCCAGCAGTCCCGGCAGTCGGGGCGGGCGTAGACGTTGCACAGCTTGAACTCGTCCCGCAGGGCGGTGTTGGTCACGCCGTCCCACACGTTGCCCAGCTTGTAGTCGGGGTCGCCCACGAACTGGTGGCAGGGGTACAGGTCGCCCCAGGGGGTCACGGCCATGTACTCGGTGCCCGAACCGCAGCCCGAGATGCGCTTGTAGATGCAGGGCCCGTGTTTCAGGTCCAGGATGTAGTGGTAGAAGGTGATGGGCCGTCCGGCTTTCTGGCGGCGCAGCATGTCGTTGGCCAGCAGTTCGTACTGGTCGAACAGTTTGGGCAGGTCGGCTTCGGTCAGGGCCTCGGGGGAATCGGGCGGGGCCACCACCGGCTCCATCGAAAGCTCGGTGAAGCCCAGGTCGTCGGCCATGTGGAACAGGTCGTTGGTGAAATCCACATTGTGGTGGGTGAAGGTGCCCCGCATGTAGTAGCCCCGGCCGCCCCGGGCCTTGACCAGCTTCTGGAACTTGGGCACGATGCGGTCATAGCTGCCGTTGCCCGCCAGGTCCACCCGGAAACGGTCGTTGACCTCCTTGCGGCCGTCCAGCGAGAGCACCACGTTGTGGCATTCCTTGTTGGCCCACTCGATGACTTCGTCGGTGATGCCGATGCCGTTGGTGGTCAGCGTGAAGCGGAAGTTCTTGCCCGCCGCCTGCTCGATGCTGCGGGCGTAGGCCACCAGCTGTTTGCAGACCTCGAAGTTCATCAGCGGTTCGCCGCCGAAGAAGTCCACCTCCAGGTTGCGCCGGGTGCCCGAGTGCGCCACCAGGAAATCCAGCGCCTGTTTGCCGGTCTCAAAGCTCATCAGCCCGGCCTCGCCGTGGAACTTGCCCTGGGCCGCAAAGCAGTAGCTGCAGTTCAGGTTGCAGGTGTGGGCCACGTGCAGGCACAGGGCCTTGACCACATTGGAACGGTTCTTGAAGTCGAAGGCGTGGCCGGCGTAAGCGTCGGGGGCGAACAGCTTGCCCTCCTTCGTCAGTTCGTCGATGTCGTCCAGGCAGTCCTCGATGTCGGCGGGGGTCACATCGTCCCGGCCCGCGTACTTTTGGGCCAGGGCCGCGGCGGCCTGCGCGCGGGTGCTGCCGCCGTCGATCAGGGCGATGGCGTCGTAGGCGACTTCGTCCACGGCGTGCACGCTGCCGCTGAACACGTCCAGCACGATGTTGTAGCCGCCCAATTTATATTGATGGATCATGGAAAACTCCTTGCAAAATAACCATAGAAAATGCCGGGGCCGTAAGGCGCCCGGCACGATCGCCAGCGTTGGTGGAAAAATCAGTTGTCCGCTTTCTCGCAGGGCTGGTTGGCAATGCCGCAGCTGGTCTTGCAGGCGCTCTGGCAGGAGGTCTGGCACTCACCGCAGCCGCCGTCGCGCAGGCTCTTGGCCATGTCGCGGGTCTCGAGGGTCTGAATGTGCTTCATGTAATGGTCACTCCTTTGCACACTTTTTAGAATATCTTTATTGTACACAGGTCCGGCCCCCTTGTCAAGCGCGGTGGAAAACCTGCGGGCCCCGCCCCGGGGGCGCGCCGCGTTTCCCGGCGGGAATTGCCCGTTTCAGCGTGGAAATGGGGCGGGTTTTCCACGGTTTCCACCGGGTTTTCCACAATTTCAACGTGGAGAACCGTTTTACGCGGCGGATAACGGGGGAAAAATATACGAACTGTGAAAGGGGCGGCGCAAAAAAAATCCCCCGGACCGCAGGCCGGGGAAGGGGTTATTTGCGCCGGTGGCTGACGAACAGCGCGCAGCTCATGATGAGGAAGAACACCGCGATGGCCGCCACGATCAGCAAAAACAACTCGAAGATCTTGACGTTGAAGCTGCTCTGCAGCGTCTGCGTCGCCTCCGAGAGCACGGCCTCGGTGCTGCTGACGGTACTGGACGCGCCGGTCTGCGCCGCGGCCAGCGCCGCAGAGGCGGCTTCGCTGTCGCCCAGGGCGTTCAGTGCGTCGGCCAGGGCCTGGCTGCCCATGGCCACCAGGCGGTTGTTGCTCTCGCTCTTGACCCGGTCGCCGTTCACGGCCCCGGCCAGGTACCCGGCCAGCAGGTCGGTGGCGCCGCGCACGGCGGGGGCGTAGCTTTCGTCGATGGTCCAGCCGCTGCCGGTCCACATATCGTTCATGTAGAACAGCAGCTGCATGCCGGTGTCCTGCACGATGGCGTTGTACACCACGTCGGAAAAGCCGCTGTCGGAGGTGTTCACGGTGCCGAAACTCAGCGCGATGAACTGGTAGGCGCGGTCGTACTCGGTCAGGCCGTCGTAGTAGCTGCGCAGCGTGTCGGCGATGTCGCTGTCCCGGGTCAGCTGGGAGCCCACCACCACCGAGTCAAGGTCCGCCCGCAGGTCCTCGGCGCTGAATACGCTGGAGGAACTGTCCCCCGTGTTGAAGGCGGACTGCATCAGCCCGGCGTAGCCCGCCGCGTCGTCCGCCTGGCCGTGGAAGGACTTGGCCAGTTCCATGCAGTCGCCGCCCCAGCTGCCGGTGATGGGCAGGCCGTTGTACACCAGGTTCATCGAAGCCAGCATATGGCCGAAGTCGGTGGTCTCCCCGGTGGGCAGCGTCAGGGTGGTCATGCCCTGCAGCGCGGCCAGGCCGGCGTCGTTCTCGTTCACGTAGGCTTCAAACTCCGAATCGCGGGCCCCGGCGGTCAGCTGCCAGATGGCGGTGTTGTAGCTGCCGGTGCGGGTGTAGGAAAGCGTCAGCAGGATGGGGTCGCCCTCGTGTTCGGCGGCGTAGCTTTCGGCCAGGTCCTGCAGGCGGCCCAGGCGGTCCAGCGTGTCGTCATACTCTGCCGCCGCAGCGCGCGGCGCGGCCCAGAAGCACAGGGCCAATACAAACCCCAGCAGCCAGAGCAGCCGGGGCAGACGGGTCATGTGGGAATCCGTGGTCAAGCACCTCCAAAAACATCAGAAAAAAGTCGCTTTTGCTCGGCGGCGGGGCGCCGTGTTGTTTCTGTTTTGTAACCTTTACAGTATACCATACCGGGGCGTCGTTTGTCACGGATTTTTTTGTGAAATCCGCGCCCGCGCCCCGCGCCCCTTTACTTCCCGCCGCCTTTTGCCGTATAATGGACCCAGAAAAAACGGGAGGGCGGACGAAGGATGAAAACAGCCCAAAGGCGAAAAAGCTGGTTATACCTTGTGCTGCTGTTCGCGGCGTGCACGGTGGTGTACGGCCTGCTCAGCACCTACCCGCGGGAACTGGCGGTCTACAGCGACGAGGTCCGCTACCTGGACGTCGCCCGCAGCCTGTTCCAGGGCCGGGGGCTGCGGGTGCGCAACATGCCCAGCGACTACCAGAAGATCCTCTACCCGCTGTGCATCCTGCCCGCCCTGGCCTTCAGGACCACCGCGGCCCAGATCACGGCCGTGGGCTGGCTCAACGCGGCCTGGGCCTCCAGCGCGGTGTTCCCGGCCTGCGCCCTGGCCCGCGCCACCGGCCAGAGCCGCCGCCGCACGGCCTTCCTGGTGGGGGTCACGGCGCTGCTGCCCACCATGGCCGCCTGCGCCACCTTCATGAGCGAGACCGTGTTCCTGCCGCTCTCTCTGTGGCAGGTGTATTTCCTCTGGCGGGCCATGGCCGCCGCTTCGCCCCGCGCCCGGGCGGGCTGGTGCGCCGTGGCCGGGGCGTGGTGCTACCTGCTCTATCTTAATAAGGAAGTCGCCCTCTACTACCTCATCGCCTGGGTGCTGCTACGCCTGTGGGTGGTCTGGAACGACCGCCGCGTCTGGCGCGCCGAACTGGCCGGGACCGCCGCCCTGCTGGGGGCCTTCGCCGCCTGCTTCCTGGCGGGCAAGCTGACCCTGTTCGCGGGGCTGGGCAACTCCTACAACCAGACCGGCTGGCTCAACGCCGCACAGTGGGCCTTCCTGCCCTTTGCCGTGGCCTGCGACGTGCTGTTCACGGTGCTGGCCTTCGGGGTGTTCCCGGTGCTGGCGCCGCTGTGCGCGCTGCGCCGCCCGCGCCCCGGTTCGGACCCCCGCCGCACCCAGCTGCCGCTGCTGCTTCTGCTGGCGCTGGGCGCCGGCGTGGGGGTGGTGGCCTGGAGCATCACCGTGCGGGAGGACCTGGGCTCGCCCTCGCCCCGCCAGCACATGCGCTACCTGGAACCGCTGCTGGTGCCGCTGCTGCTGGTCACGCTGGACGCGCTGGACGGCGCGCTGACCCCGGCGCGCCGCCGCCTGCTGGCCGCCCTCACGGCGCTGTGGGGGGCGGGGTTCCTGCTGCTCTGCCGGGACATCGGCCCCGGCGCGGGGGACAACACCTTCCTGCAATGGTATGATTTCGTGGCCGACCGCCTGGACCGCCTGCCCCTGCTGGGGGCCGGCGGCTGGCTGCTGGCGTGGCGGTGCGCCGTCGTGGCGGGGGCCGCGCTGCTGGGCGTGCTGCTGGTGCGGCGCAAAGCCCGCAGGCCCCTGGCCCTGGCGGCGCTGGCGCTCTGCGCGCTCTGCTACGCCGGGGAGTGGCGCATCAACCGCTGGACCTACGGTGTGGACGCCGCCGCCGTGCAGGCGGCCAGCAGCCTGAACGAAACTCTCAAAACGCTGGAAGGCGCCGTGCTGTTCATCCCCAACGGCGTGCGCGGGCGGGACAGCCAGCTCATCGACACCTACATCGACCGGGACGTTTACCTCTGTGAGTATGAAACGCTCTGCGCCTGGGGCCTGCTGGACGACGGCGTGCTGGACCTGACCGCCGAAGCCCCCGGCCCCGAGTACCCCGGCCGCCCCTACCGGGACCTGACCGGGGCCGACTGGGTGCTGGCCGCCGACGGCGTGCCGCTGGATACCGCCGCCCTGGAACCCACCGACGCCCCCTGCCCGGCGGGCTATACGCTGTGGCATAACCCCTGCCGCGAACGGGTGCTTTTTGCGGACCCGGCGCAGGCGGGCTGAGGCGCGCCGGGGCAAGGAACGCAAAAAATGCGCCAATCTTTGCAAGGCGCAAACGGCCCCGCCATTCTTTACAAAAAGACGAAAATCCGTTACAATGATAACACCGCAACACCAAAAACAGAGAGAAGGAGAGATCGCCTTGTTCACAATCATGAAGCGGCGGGAACTGAACCCCACCGTCACAGAATTCTGGGTCCATGCGCCGCTCATCGCCAAAAAGGCGAAGGCCGGCCAGTTCGTCATCGTCCGCGCCAAAGAAGATTCCGAGCGCATCCCCCTGACCATCGCGGGCTTTGACCCCGAGGCCGGGACGGTGTCCATCATCTTCCAGGTCGTCGGCGCAGGCACGATGGAACTCAACACCCTCCGGGAAGGCGACGCCGTCCATGATTTCGTCGGGCCTTTGGGCAAAGCGACCGAGATCGAGGGCCTCAAGAACGCCTGCGTGGTGGGCGGCGGCGTGGGCTGCGCCATCGCCCTGCCCGTGGCCCAGGCGCTGCACGCCCAGGGCACCCGCGTCACCGGCATCGTGGGCTTCCGCAGCAAGGACCTCGTCATCCTGGAGGATGAGTTCCGCGCCTGCTGCGACGACTTCATCATCGTCACCGACGACGGTTCCTACGGGCAGAAGGGCGTCGTCACCGCCCCGCTGGAGGAAAAGATCCAGGCGGGCGCGAACTTTGACGAAGTCATCGCCATCGGCCCCCTGGTCATGATGAAATTCGTGGTCAGGACCACCAAACCCCACAATATCAAGACCGTCGTTTCCATGAACCCCATCATGGTGGACGGCACCGGCATGTGCGGCGGCTGCCGCCTGACCGTGGGCGGCAAGACCAAGTTCGCCTGCGTGGACGGCCCCGACTTTGACGGATTTGAAGTGGACTTCGACGAAGCCATGCACCGCGGCACCATGTACAAGCCCTTTGAGGCCCACGCCCGGGACGCCGAGTGCAATCTGCTCAAACAGGAGGTGCAGTAACATGCCGAACATGGACCCGAAAAAGTGCCCCATGCCCAGCCAGGAGCCTGACGTCCGCAACAAAAACTTCAAGGAAGTGGCCCTGGGCTATACGGCCGAGATGGCCGTGCAGGAGGCCCAGCGCTGCCTGCAGTGCAAGAACCACCCCTGCCGTTCCGGCTGCCCGGTGGACATCGACATCCCCGGCTTTATCGCCCACGTCGCCAAAGGCGAATTTGAGGAAGCCTACAAGGTCATCGCGCAGTCCAGCGCGCTGCCCGCGGTCTGCGGCCGCGTCTGCCCGCAGGAGAACCAGTGCGAGGGCAAGTGCATCCGCGGCATCAAGGGCGAGCCGGTGGGCATCGGCCGCCTGGAGCGCTTCGTGGCCGACTGGTACCGCGAAAACGTACATGCCAGGCCGGAAAAACCGGCCCCCAACGGCCATAAGGTGGCCGTCATCGGCGCCGGCCCCTCCGGCCTGACCGCCGCGGGCGACCTGGCCAAGCTGGGCTATAAAGTCACCGTCTACGAGGCCCTGCATGTGGCGGGCGGCGTGCTGATGTACGGCATCCCCGAGTTCCGCCTGCCCAAAGACATCGTCCAGCACGAGGTGGAGGGCCTGAAGGAACTGGGCGTGGACATCGAGTGCAACATGGTCATCGGCAAGGTGCTCACCGTCGATGAACTGCTGGGCGAATACGGCTACGACGCGGTCTACGTCGCTTCCGGCGCGGGCCTGCCCCGCTTCATGGGCATCCCCGGCGAGAGCCTCAACGGCGTTTACTCCGCCAACGAGTACCTCACCCGCGTCAATCTGATGAAGGCTTACCGCCCCGACTCCCACACCCCCATCATGAGATCCCGCGCGGTGGCCGTCGTGGGCGGCGGCAACGTCGCCATGGACGCCGCCCGCTGCGCCAAGCGCCTGGGGGCCGAGGACGTCTACATCGTCTACCGCCGCGGCATGGCCGAACTGCCCGCCCGCAAGGAGGAAGTGGAGCACGCCGAGGAGGAAGGCATCATCTTCAAGACGCTGACCAACCCCGTGGAGGTCCTGGGCGACGAGAACGGCTGGGTCCGCGGCATGACCTGTGTGGAGATGGAACTGGGCGAACCCGATGAATCCGGCCGCCGCCGTCCCATCGTCAAGCAGGGCAGCGAGTTCGAACTGGACGTGGATACCATGATCATGGCCCTGGGCACCAGCCCCAACCCGCTGATCCGCTCCACCACCCCCGGCCTGGACGCCAACAAGCACGGCTGCCTCATCACCAACGGCCCCGACGGCCTGACCAGCCGCCCCATGGTCTACGCGGGCGGCGACGCCGTCACCGGCGCGGCCACCGTCATTCTGGCCATGGGCGCCGGTAAGGAAGCCGCCAAGGCCATCGACAAGGCCATCAAAGAAAAGGAACAGTAAAAACTGCCACCCATCCCGCACTGAGAAGTGCGGGATTTTTTTGACGCGCTGCATACGGCGCATGTCCGCCGGCGCAGACGGTGTTTAGAATTTGGCCCCGCGGGAGGGGGCTTGCATGTACCATCCGTTTTTTCAGTTTTTCCTGCCCCGGGTGGGGCAGGCGGCCCTGGCCGGGCTGCTGTACTGGAATTTTCTGCAGCTGCCGCCCCTGGAATGGCTGACCCCCTGGCCGCTGCTCTACTACGGCGCGCCCCTGGTGCTGGTGGCGGTGCTGGGCTGGCTGGCCCGGGACCCGCTGGGGCTGGGCATCGTGCTGGTGGGGTATCTCACGGCGCTGTACTGCGCGGGCAACGCCCTGGGCCTGGCGGCCCGGCTGGCAGGGGGAACCCTGCGGGATGTGTGGCGGGTCCTCTGGCTGGACGGCATGACCCCCTGGCTGCTCACCGGCTTTCTTTGGTGGTGGGGCCGCCGGCGGGCCGTGCGGCTGTGCACCACCCGCTATCGGCTCACAACAGAAAAACCGCTGCCCGGCGGTAAACTGACCATCGTGCAGGTCAGCGACCTTCACCCCAACCCGGCGGCGGCCATGCACAGCGGGCGTATCCCGGAACTGCGGGCCAAAATCGAAGCCTGCCGCCCCGATCTGCTGGTGTTTACGGGGGATATCTTTGACGAATTTACCGAGCCGGAGGAATTTGCCGCGTTTACCACCCTGTTCGGGGAACTGCAGGCGCCACTGGGCAAATACTATGTGCTGGGCAACCACGACCTGTTCCACCACTGGCGGGAACCCAGCTTTGACCGCGCCGCCCTGGAAACCGCCCTGGCCAAAGCCCGGGTGCGTCTGCTAGAGGATACCGCCGTACTGGCCGGGGGCGTGCGCATCGTGGGCCGCAAGGATTACCTGTACACCCACGGACGAAGGTTTTCCGCCAAGGAGCTGCTGCCCGGCGGCCCCGACGGCCATTACACCGTCTGGCTGGACCACGAACCCCGGGACTTTAAAAACGCGGCAGCGGCAGGGGCGGACCTGATCCTGAGCGGCCACACCCACGGCGGGCAGGTATGGCCCGCGGGCGCTGTGGGCATGGCCGCCCGCAACGAGCGCAACTACGGCAAAAAGCGGGTGGGGCCTGCCTGCACGGCCATCGTCAGCGGCGGCACCGGCACCTGGGGCTACCGTTTCCGCACACAGGGCAAAACCGAGATCGTCTGTGTGGAGGTGGACGGCCCGCCTTTGCCCCCAAAACGATAATCCATGCAAAAAGATTCGTTCCCCTGGGGAACGAGTCTTTTTTTGTTGTAAACAACAACGGCACAGCGTTTATTTTTTCTTTCCGCAGGGGTACACTAAAGGCACAACGCTTTGTACGAGGGGAGAAAAAAGCACATGATGCTGGAAAGCTACCGACAGTGGATGCAGGCGCGGGAGTACAGCGCCGGGACCATGGAAAAGTACAGCCGCGACGTGGCGCGGTTTTTCCGGGAGACAGGGGCGCCGGACCTGCCCGATAAACAGACGGTGACCACCTGGCGGGACAGCCTGGTGGCACGGGGCTATTGCGTGGCCAGCGTCAACGCCATGCTGGCCGCCGTGAACAGCTATCAGGAATGCTGCGGCAACCCCCAGGGCAAAGCCAGGCCGCTCAAATGTCAGCGGCGGGTCTTCTGCGACGCGGGCCGGGAACTGACCCGCCCCGAATATTTCCGCCTGCTGGACGCCGCCCGCCGTACCGGGCGCAAGCGTACCCTGCTGGTACTGCAAACCCTGTGCGCCACCGGCATCCGGGTGTCGGAACTGGCGTATATCACGGCAGAAGCAGTGCACCGGGGCCGGGCGGCCATCCGCTGCAAGGGCAAATGCCGGGAAATTTTGCTGCCCGCCCCCCTGTGCAAACGGCTGGAACGCTGGTGCCGCCGCTGCCGCATCCACACCGGGCCGGTGTTCCTGACCCGCACAGGGCGCCCCCTGGACCGGGTCACCGTCTGGAAAGAGATGAAGGCCCTGTGCCGCCAGGCCCGCGTGGCCGAGGAAAAGGTCTTTCCCCACAACCTGCGGCACCTGTTTGCCAGGACCTTCTACAGTATTGAAAAAAATCTTGCCAAGCTGGCGGACCTGCTGGGCCATTCCAGCATCGAGACCACGCGCATTTATATCATGGAATCCGGCGCCGAACACCAGCGCCTGCTGGAACAGATGCACCTGCTTTTGTAAAAAACAAAAGTACGGTTCTGTTGCAATACAAGACCTTGCATTTGTGGAATCAACCTGTTTTTTATACATATAGGGCCGTGAAGCAGGCATAAGAGAAAAAGACGCACGAAACCAGTTGGGCAGATTTTGGGTCTGCCCAACAGATTTTGCGCGTCAATTTTTGTTGAAACCGACAAAATGGTGTGGGAGCGCTTGCTTTTTTACAAGGCCTGTGCTACCATACTTCTATGGCTTTTTATGTACAGCGTCTCCATGATGCTGTAGGAAAATGAAGTTTCGGGTTATATTGCAACAGAACCGTACTTTTGTTGTAAAAATTCTTTCAATTACGTCTAAATTTGCCGAGGGGATGTTTCCCAAAGCGATGTAACGCTTCGCAGGAGAAAATCATATGACCAAAAATCACAAGACAAAGTACTCTGCGGGCAGACCGCGATCCGTGCCGGACTGGTATCCCCCGTAGCCGCGGGGGGCAGGCCCTGTGCACTGTGGGCGGAGGGGGATGCCCCGCCCACCTTGCAGGGAAAACTTTGATTTGCCCGCGTATCCCGCAACAGGTCCTACCAGCGGCAGGGCAGTGCACCCCCGCTTTGCCATCCACGCTGCTGTATCAAAAAGAAAGAGGGAATCATACATGAAAAGAAAACTGGCGGTCATGCTGCTGACCCTGTGTATGCTGTTCAGCATTTTCCCGGTCTCAGCGTTTGCCGATCTTGCCACTTATAAAGTTATTATACAGGCTGTTATCCGCGATGCCTCCGGGAACTGGGTCAGCACAAATGCGCTCCACAGCAAATTCTTTAACGGAACAACATCCGGAGGCTCCTCAGGAGGTTCTGGTTCCTGGCAATGGACAGCGCAAGATGGCGGTTATGTTTTGACCGGTCAGTTTGACTCCCATGCCAATGTGTGGGGAAACCTAAAGTACCCCACTTCCTTGTGGAGGTATGACTCCAGCGAACTTCAATTTATGGGAATTGGAAAAAATTCCTATTCAACCGAAGTTGCATATCCCCAGGATGTGGATTCTTCCTACCTCTTCGAGAAAAATTCGTACCCGTTAGGCGTAGCATCCGGCACTGAGTGGAGAACCTATATCTTTGAGCAAAAAGGCTCTCCGACCCCCACTATCCCCGCCCCCACGCCGGATGATTTGGACGGCCTGGGCGAAATAGTCAACATTGAATGCACCACGAATGCTGCTCAGCATCCCGTCATCACCAGCAAAGTCCTTGGTGATAAAGATACCGACTACACCATTACGCATGCAGAAGATGCAGCCACGGCTACCGTCACCATCACCAATACCAGCCTATATGTAGCAAAGTATAACGAGACGTACACAGGTCATGCGTTGGACGACGTCACGGAACCCGACTTGACCATCGACCTCGTTTACGAAAACGATGCCTGGAAACTGGACCCCAACAACAACACCGCCACGGTGTATGTCAAGTGCGATACGCAACCCACCGAACCCCCGCTGCCCGGTGATGATGACTTGGAGAAACTGCTGCAAGAAGCTATCAAGGTAGAGTGCACCACCAACACAACTTCCCACAATCCCCTTGTCACGGGTCTTTTGGGAGCGAAAAACACCGATTATGAAGTGACCCAGACCGGCAATGCAGCTACCGTCACCATCACCAAAACCGACCTGTATGTGTCGAAATACAACGAGAAGTACCCCGGCCACACCTTGGGTGAGAACTCCGACCTGACCATCGGCCTCGTTTACGAAAACGGCGCCTGGGCACTGGACCCCAGCAACAACACCGCCACGGTGTATGTCAAATGCACGGTGACACCCACTATCCCCGCCCCCACGCCGGACGACCTGAGCAAACTGGACAACATCGTCAACATCGAGTGCACCAATAACAGCTCTCATGAGACTATCACCAGCGCGGTGCGCGGTGGAAAAGACAAGGATTATATCATCACTCACGAAGCCAATTCCGACACAGCCACCGTTACCATCCTGAACACCGATCCCTATGTGACATCCTACAACAAACAGCACCCCGGCCACACCCTGGGCACTGGTTCCGACCTGGAGCTGGAGCTTGTGTATAAAAATGGTGCCTGGGAGCTGGACCCCAGCAACCCCGCCACCGTCTATGTGACTTGCCCGCCGATTATCATTACCCCCGCCGATCTGATCACCTATAAAGGCGGCGAAGAGGAAAGCGGTTCCAGCGATGTCAATGTTGTGGACGGCGAAGGCAAACCCATGCACAACGACGGCTCCCTGCCGGAAATGGGCTTCTATCTGCAGCTGTCCGATGAACTGAACCAGCAGCTGAGCGGTTCGAATGATGCCGAGACCCAGGATCTGTCCAAGTATATTACCTTGAGCGCCAAAGACCAGGACGGTAATGAGCTTTCTTGGAAACTGGAAAAGTACGGCGATGGTACCAGTGTTGCCAGTGATGATAACGGGTATTTCATCTACAAGATCGTTCCTGCTGAATCCGACAGCGGCACCAAACTGAACGTTACCTTCCAGGACAGCACCGGTAAGTATGTCGGCACCGACTCTTTCACCCTCAGCGATTCTCTGTCGGAAGAGTACAGTATGAAGATTTACGGCAACCGCGTAAATGCAGATACGCTGAAGGCAACGATCACGATTCCCGGTCAGTCCTCCTTTACCGTCGGTGTGGTCGGCAATGAAGAGCCCGCCACCCTGACTGTGCGCCATGTGAACGGCAATCAGAACGATGTCGTGACCGCTTCCTACGAAAGCGTCGAGGATGCGGCCAACGCGGATGAGCCGAGCCAGGATGCCCTGAACAATGCGTACATGATCCGCAACGATGCCACCAGATTTGTGATCAACGAAAGCAATGTGGAGGTGAACGGCGAAGATGTCTCGCTGCTGTTCGACGACATTTCCCCCACCACCCACAACTATGAACAGACGTTGACCAGCAAAGCAGTGGCTGCAGCCATCAAAGCAGACAGCAGCCTGAACGGTGCTACCCTGAAAACCGAAGCCAAGTATCTCAATCTGGTGGAGGCCGGCAACGGCAACGCCTGGGTCACCGCCGACTCTGCTGTGACGGTCTACTGGCCCTACCCCGAAGGGACCAACAAGGACACCAAGTTCTACCTGGCGCACTTCGAGAACCTGGACCGTGACACGGGCACGGATGCGATGGCTGCCAAACTGGAGGCAGCTACCGCCAACAAGATGACCATTCAGAAGGACGAATATGGTATCTCCTTTACCACCAGCAGTTTCTCGCCTTACGTTTTGGTGTGGGAGACTCCCAAAGGTCAGCCCACTCCCCCGGACGACGGTAAGGACAACAACAGCAACAACAGCAACAACAGCAACAACAGTAACACCGCAAAAGCCAATGTGGTGAACAACGTTTCCGCTCCTGCGGCCCCTGCCACCACAATGACTGCCATCCCCCAGACCGGGGATGAAAGCCAGCCGCTGGTCTGGGTGACCCTGGT
>DHCMC07803__coassemble_725_pt1 | contig 32956 bp, 33 predicted proteins | sample DHCMC07803__metabat2_low_PE_051 | metagenome-assembled genome bin DHCMC07803 | reverse complement strand
ACAATATTGAAACAGTATCTTTGGAAGATTATATTGGCATGGTCAGTGATACTGCCTCTACTCTTATGGAATTTGATGAGCCATTGCGCGAACTTGTAAAAAAAAAATCCGCAATAGTAAGTTCCGTTGAAGTATCACTGAACGATAAAACTCTGTTCGATTTATCAATCGGCAAAAGACTTTTGCGAAAGGATTATATTGAGGCAAGTGGCAGGATCCCGGCATATAGTTCAAATGTTTTCTGTCCATTTGTCTACACCTCCTACAGTAATGTGGAAGATTTTAGCGTTCCATATGTGCTTTGGGGAATTGATGGTACTTTTGAATTCAATGTTATGCCAATAGGCGAGAAATTTGCGTATACTGATCACTGCGGCGTAATCAAAATCAAAAATCCCAAAATCAATCCCTATTATCTTGCGTACACATTGGAAGAGAACAAGCACAAATATGGATTTGACCGTGGGTTAAGAGCATCATTGTCAAACATGAAATCAGTAAAAGTTAGTATTCCGGTTGATGCCTCTGGGGAATTTGATGAGAGTGTCCAAGCCAGCATTGCTGATTCTATGTTGGGTATGCGTCAAATACGAAACAATCTTTCAGAAAAGCGGACAAACATTGCTGACATTAAAGTCGTTTTGGAAGACGAGAATTATAAGTATAGTTATTTCCCATTGACAGATATTCTCGAGCCAATAAAAGGTCTCTCAAAATACACAAAGAAATATGGAAATCTTCATGGGGGACCATATCCTGTTTATTCTGCATCAAGCAAAAAAGCATTAACTTATATTGATACTTTTGATTATGATGGCAAATATATGACATGGTCTACAAATGGATTTGCTGGTACAATTTTAGTCTTAGATGGAAAGTTTTCTATCAATGGTGATCGTGGTGTTTTAATTCCAAAAGACGACCGAACCGACATTGACCTTGATTATATGAAGTTCACATTAGAGCCTCTTTTCCGTGATTTGGCGAAAGGACGCAAAGGTGATAATGGCGAAGATGAGTTCACAAAATTATATCCATCTATGCTGAAGGATATTATGGTGCCTATTCCAGTTGACGAGCATGGGAGCATTGATCTGTATGCACAGAAAGAGATCGCTACTAAATATTTGGCCATTGAGCAGAGCAAGGATGAAGTGATTTTAAAATTGGATGCATTGATCCAGCAAAAAATAGAATTATAGCAATAAGATGAGGCAGCCAGGTATGTGATATCTGGCTGCCGTTCTATGTAAACACCGTCGGATAACTGGCAGTGCGATGGTCGAAGCTATCTTTCTCTGTCCGGTAGTGTCAAGGATTTTCGCAAAAAGGTTTGCAGGCCCTGGCATGAGGTTTGAATGAAAAACAGGCGCGAAGCTTTGAAAAATCAATGGTTTATGAGGATTGAATAGTTAAAAAGAATTTCTTTGGCCCTTTCTTTGCAAAGAAAGGGCGAAAAAAAAAGAAATCTTTAATGCGGGTTTAATCTTGGGCGCGTATACTGGAAGCACAACAAAACACAACGCCCCCATAAAGGAGGAACCCTGTATGAAAAAACGTACCCTTTCCCTGCTTGCCGCGGCGGCCCTGGCCGCCCTTGCCCTGACCGGCTGCGCCAACGCCGCCGCCTACGACGGCGCGCGGGCCGTCGCCCCCCAGACCGGGGAAAGCCCGTCCGCTGCGTCCGACGCGGCGCCCACCCCCAGCCCGGCCGCCCCGGTGGCCGCCCCGGCGGGGGATACCACCGCCGGCGTGGCGGGTTCCGCCGACCCCGACAGCGGCTATATCAGCGAGGAAGCCGCCAAGGCCGCCGCCCTGGAACACGCCGGGGTGGCCGAGGCCGACCTGGACGGCATCCGGGTGCGGCTGGACTACGACGACGGCCGCGCGGTCTATGACGTGGAGTTCCTGCGCCGCAGCGACAGCGGCCTGGAAGAATACGACTACGAGATCGACGCCGCCGACGGCCGCATCGTGAGCTACGACTACGACGCCGAGGGCCTGCGCGACGGCCGCTGGACCGACGATGACGCCGCCGCCTCCGCCGCCGGCACGGCGGTCAGCGCCGAACAGGCCAAGCAGATCGCCCTGGAACATGCGGGCGTGGCGGAAGCCGACGTCTACGGCCTGGAAATGGAACTGGAACACGACGACGGCCGCACCTGCTATGAATTTTCCTGGAAGGCGGACTTCATCGAGTACGACTGCGACATCGACGCCGGCACCGGCGAGGTGCTGCACTTCTCCCAGGAGCGGGACGACTGAACCCGGGAAAGAACAACGCCGCCCGGCCTCAAAAGAGGCCGGGCGGTTTTTGTGCGGGCGGGCGCGCTTGCGCCGGGGCGGGGGACGTGGTATCATAGGGGCACAGAGGGCGGGAGGTCCGCCGTTCGCGCGCCGCGGGGCGCAGCCAAAAGGAGGAATACGCGATGAAACGCATCATCACCATCGGCCGGGAATTCGGCGCGGGGGGCGGCGAACTGGGCCGCCGCCTGGCCCGGGAACTGGACATCCCCTACTATGACCGGGACATCATCCTGCGCACGGCCAAGGCCAGCGCCCACCTGACCCCCGAGCAGGTGCGCCGCTGGGACGAGCGGGTGCCCCATGAGTTCGGCTTCACCCAAAGCCTGTTCAACTTCTACGACCGCCCCTTGAGCGAGGAACTGTGGAACGCCCAGGTGCGGGCCATCCGCGAACTGGCCGACCGCGAAAGCTGCGTCATCGTGGGGCGCAACGCCGACTACATCCTGCGGGAGTTCGACCACTGCCTGCGGGTGTTCGTCCACGCCGACCGCAACTGGCGGCTGATGCATATGCGGGAACTGATGCCCGACACCCCCCTGGAACAGATCGAGGCGGACATGCGCTCCGCCGACCGCGCGCGCCGCAACTACTGCGCCAAGCGCACCGGCCAGACCTACGGCGACAGCCGCAACTACGACCTGACGCTGTGCACCAGCCGCCTGGGGCTGGACAAGGCGCTGGAGATCCTGCTGTGCGCGGTGGAAGGCATGTGAACGCGGGCAAAAAAAGGCGAAAACCGGCGTCCGGCTTGACTTTTTTTGAAAAAACTGTTACAATAGACCCCGTGATGTAGGGGAACTATCAAGGGCGATAGCATCCGCATGGATTGCTGTTGCCCTTGTTTTTTTAACCCCGGCATCCCGGGCGGTACGGCCGCCTGAATTTGGATAGAGAGGAAAGGTATACACTATGAAAAAACTGCTTGCATTCGGTATGGCGGCAGCCATGGCGCTGTCCCTGGCGGCCTGCGGCGGCACGTCCGGCGCTTCCACCGCTTCTTCCGCTGCGGAAGGCGCTTCTTCCGAGGCTGCTTCCGCCGAGACCGCCGGTTCCGGCAAGACCTGGGTCATCGCCACCGATACGGTGTTCAAGCCCTTTGAATACACCGACGCTTCCGGCAACTTCGTGGGCATCGACGTGGACATCGTGGCTGCCATTGCCGAGGACCAGGGCTTCAAGTACGAGCTCAAGAGCCTGGGCTGGGACGGCGCCATCGCCGCCTGCCAGGCCGGCCAGGCCGATGGCATGATCGCCGGCGCTTCCATCACCCAGGAGCGCAAGGACTCCGGCTGGCTGTTCTCTGACGGCTACTACACCGCCACCCAGACCATGACCGTGGCCGAAAACTCCGACATCACCGGCTTTGAGGACCTGGCCGGCAAGACTGTGGCCGTCAAGATCGGCACCCAGGGCGCTGCCTATGCCGAGAGCCTGAAGGACCAGTACGGCTTCACCATCACCTCTTTTGAGGATTCCCCCACCATGTACCAGGCGGTGCTGGGCGGCCAGTGCGTGGCTTGCTTTGAGGATACCCCCATCATGCAGGCTTCCATCAAGGACGGCGGCCTGGCTCTGAAGGTGCTGGAAGATACCGCCAATGAGGGCGGCGACTACGGCTTCGCCATCTTCAACGAGAACAGCCAGGAACTGCTGGATATGTTCAACGCCGGTCTGGCCAACATCAAGGCCAACGGCACCTACGACGAGATTCTGGCCAAGTACCTGGGCTAATTTCGCGCTAAGCGCTCAAAAGGGGCAACAGTCGCGCACGGCGGTGCCTGACGCTCCTGTTTCCCCTTTTGGATTCCCCTTCGACAAAATTTGACCCAAAACCGCGCACTCGGCGCTCACGCCTCGCACACAATTTTGGGCCAAATTTCCCTGGAGGTGTCGCCGTCGTCGGCGCATGTCCGCCAACGGCGACTGTTTTTAAAATTCCAGGGACGCCTGTTGTCGCAGGCGTCCCTGTTTTTCGCGTCCCATCCGACTTTTTCCTGAAAGGAGAGCTCTGCCCTTGATCCAGATCCTTACCACCTACGGCGGCCTGCTGCTGGCGGCCATGGGCCAGACGCTGCTGCTGGCCCTCTGCGGGTTGTTCTTCGCCTGCATCCTGGGTTTGATCTTCGGTCTGCTCAGCGTACTCAAGAACCGTGCCTGCAACATCATCTCCATCATCTTCGTGGACGCCATCCGCGGCGTGCCCATGATCGTGCTGGCCTTTTACATTTATTTTGGTATGCCGGCGCTGTTCAACAGCATCCTGGGCTTCAACGGCGTGACCCTGTCCGCCCTGCAGGCCGGTACCATCTGCCTGGCGCTGAACTGCGGCGCCTATATGGCCGAGATCATCCGCGCCGGTATCGAGAGCGTGGACAAAGGCCAGATGGAAGCGGCCCGCAGCCTGGGCCTGCCCTACTGGCGGGCCATGGTGCGCGTGGTGCTGCCCCAGGCCATCCGCACCATGATCCCCAGCATCATCAACCAGTTCATCATCACGCTGAAAGATACCTCCATCCTGTCGGTCATCGGTTTCCCCGAGCTGGTCAACACCGCCAAGAACGTGCAGGCCAACGTCTTTAAGGCGTTCGAAGTCTGGACCATCGTGGCCCTGATGTACCTGATCGTCATCACCGCGCTGTCGGTGCTGGCCAAGAAAGTGGAAAGGAGGCTCAACCGTGGGCGTGAATAAGCAGAACGTGAAGATCCATGTCTCCCACCTGAAAAAGAGCTTCGGCAACCTGGAAGTGCTCAAGGACGTCTCCGCCGACATCTGCGAGGGCGAGGTCGTCGTCATCCTGGGCCCGTCGGGGTCCGGCAAATCCACCTTCCTGCGGTGCCTCAACCGGCTGGAGGAGATCACCGGCGGCGAGGTGGTGGTGGACGGCCACGACCTGACCGACAAAAAGACCGACCTGAACAAAGTGCGGGAGAACGTGGGCATGGTGTTCCAGCACTTCAACCTGTTCAACAACCTCAACGTCATGGGCAACATGACGCTGGCCCCCACCGAACTGAAAAAGGCCACCAGGGCCGAGGCGAAGGAAAAGGCCCTGCGGCTGCTGACCCGCGTGGGCCTGGCCGACAAGGCCGACGCCTACCCGGCGCAGCTTTCGGGCGGGCAGAAACAGCGCGTGGCCATTGCCCGCGCGCTGGCCATGGACCCCGACATCATGCTGTTCGACGAACCGACCAGCGCCCTTGACCCCGAGATGGTGGGCGAGGTGCTGCAGGTCATGAAACAGCTGGCCGCCGACGGCATGACGATGGTGGTGGTCACCCACGAGATCGGCTTTGCCCGCGAGGTGGCCAGCCGGGTGATCTTCATGGAGGGCGGCTACATCGTGGAGGAGGGGACCCCCGACGAGGTCATCAACCACCCCCGGCAGCCCCGGACCATCGACTTTTTGAGCAAGGTGCTGTAAATCCGGCGCCGTTTTTGTGGATTATGTGGAACACCCCCGGCGGGCGCAGGCCCGCCGGGGGTGTTTTGGGTCATGGGGGAGGGGACGGCGGGGGATGCGGCGGCAGGCAGGGGAGTTGCGGGTCATGCAAAATCCCACGGCGGGGTCAAAACCCCGCCCTACGGCCTGACGGGAATTTGCAATTTGCCATTTTTGTTCGCAAATTCCGTAGATTTGTAGGGCGCGCGTCTTGACCGCGCCGGGGTACGTCCCGGCAGGCGGAGAAGTTGCGGGTCACGCAAAATCCCACGGCGGGGGCAAGCCCCCGCCCTACAGGGCGCGGGAACGGAGATACAGCACCGGGCGTTCGCGGCAAGGCAAAACCGCACGACGGGGTACGACCCCACCGTGCGGTTTTTTGCATCCCTTTTGCGGGAGGAAAGGCTGGAGTTTCTTTGCCTACTTTCTTTGCAAAGAAAGTAGGTCTTTGCAAAGAAAGCAGGTTACAGCAGGCCGTCCAGCCACTGGCGCAGGGCGGGCTTGGGCATGAAGCCTACCTGCCGGGCCACGGGCTGGCCGTTCTTGAGCACCACCAGCGCCGGGATGCTCTGGATGCCGAACTGGGCGGCCAGGGCGGGGTTCTGGTCCACGTCGATGCCGCAGAACAGCGCCTTGCCCGCCAGTTCCTCGCTGACCTGTTCCAGCACCGGGGCCAGCATGCGGCAGGGATTGCACCAGGTGGCGTTGAAATCCAGCACGGCCGCTTCCGCCGCCTGGGCCTGGGTCAGATCGTTGTGATGCACTTCATAAACCATGAGAAAAACTCCTTTCGTTGTTCACTGCCTGCGGGCCGCCAGGTACTGCACGGCGGAAAGCGCCGCCACGTTGCCCTGCCCCGCGGCTTTGATATACTGGTACGGCAGCCCGGCCGCGTCGCCGCAGGCAAAACAGCCGGGCAGGTTGGTGGCCATGCGGGCGTCCACCGCCACGTGGCCGCCGTCCCCCGCCAGCCCCGGCACCAGCTGGGTGGGGGCCATGGCGTCCCGCAGCAGGAAAACGCCGTCCACCGGGTAGTCCCCGCCGCCGGTGCGCAGCGCCTGCACGGTATTTTCGCCCAGGACGGCCGTGGGCGTTTCCCGCCGGACCTGCACCGTGCCGGGCAGCCGGGGCGCGCCGCTGTACAGCGGGAAATACACCACCGACGCGGCGACCTCCGCCAGATAGGCGGCTTCCGGCTCTGCGGCGGGGCTGGTCCCCACCACCGCCACCCGCTTGCCGCGGTAGAGCGGGGCGTCGCAGGTGGCGCAGTAACTCACGCCCCGGCCCAGCAGTTCCTGCTCGCCGGGCAGCGGCTTGCCCTGCACCACGCCGGTGGCCAGGATGACCGCGGCGGCCTCGTAGGTCCCGGCCGCGGTCTGGATGGCAAAATAGTCGCCCATGGCGTAGACCGCGTTGACCCGCGCTTCGGTGATGGGCACGCCCATGACGTCCAGATGATGCAGCAGGGCGTCCCGCAGCTGGGGCCCGGTGACGTCCGGCAGGCCGGGGTAGTTCTGGATGCGCTGGGCTTTGGTGATCTTGTCGCTGAGGGTGCGGGACCCGAACAGCAGCGGCGGCTTGCCCCGCAGGCTGGCGGTGAGCGCCGCCGAGACCCCGGCGGGGCCGGAACCGATGATGGCAATGTCGAAGCGTTCCATGGAAAGCTCCTTTCGGGAAAATAAGGGGAGTCGGGTGTACGGGAATAATTCCTATAACAATAGTATACTATAGTCTGCCCCAAAAACAAGCCCCCAGCCGTGAACAAAATGTAAAATTCCGGCCGGACGCGGGGGCGCCTGCGTCACAGCTTATACAGCGCGGTGTACTTGCGGGCCAGGTAGTCGGTGTAACAGCGCGGGTCAAAATCCCCGCCGCAGAGGCTGCGCACCAGCCAGGCGGGTTCCCTGCTGCTGCCGTAACGCCACAGCCGCGCGCACAGCGCGTCCCGCAGGGGGGCCAGGTCGCCCCGCGCCCACTGGGCGTCCAGGTCCATGGTGCGGCGCAGGCCGGCCACCGCCTGGGCCGCGTAGGCGCTGCCCAGGGCGTAGCTGGGGAAGTAGCCGAAATCGCCCATGGCCCAGTGGATGTCCTGCAAGCAGCCGCGGGCGTCGTCGGGCACCTCCACGCCCAGGTATTGCCGGTATTTTTCGTTCCAGGCGGCGGGCAGGTCGGCCACCGCCAGCGTGCCCTGCAGCAGCGCCTTTTCCAGCTCGTACCGCACCATGATGTGCAGCGCGTAGGTCAGTTCGTCGGCCTCGGTGCGGATCAGCCCCGGCTCCGCCCGGTTGACGGCCCGCCAGACTTCCTCCTCGCTCACGTCCGCCAGCTGGGCGGGGAACAGTTCCCGCAGCAGCGGGTACAGCCAGCGCAGGAAGGCGCGGCTGCGGCCCACGCAGTTCTCGAACAGGCGGCTCTGGCTCTCGTGCAGGCCCATGGTGGAACCGCCGGCCAGCGCCGTGTAGTCCAGCGCCGGGTCGATGTGCCGCTCATACAGGGCGTGGCCGCCTTCGTGCAGGACGCTGTACAGGTTGGAGAATACGTCCCGCGGCTGGTAATGGGTGGTCAGCCGCACGTCGCCGCGCCAGAATTCGGTGGTGAAGGGATGTTCGCTCTCGGCCAGCAGGGTGTGTTCCGGCTCCAGCCCCCAGAGGGCCAGCAGGCGGCGGGACAGTTCCTTCTGCGCGTCCAGGGGCCAGTCCTGGTCGAGAAAATCGGTGCGGATGGGCGCGCCGTGGTCCCGGATGGCCGCCAGCAGCGGCAGGATGGCGGCGCGCAGCACGCCGAAAAACGCGTCGCACCGGGCGATGGTCAGGCCCCGCTCGTAGCGGTCCAGGAACACCTCGTAGGGGTCGCGGTCCGGCGCGTAATACCGCGCCTGGGCGCGGCGGGCCGCCACGATCTGCTCCAGGTACGGCGCAAAGAGGGCGAAGTCGTTGCTGCGCTTGGCTTTGGTCCACACCGGGACGCTCTGCTGGACCAGCTTGGTGAAGGCCGCGTATTCGCCGGCCGGGATGCGGGAGATCTCGTCATATTGGCGCTGCAGCTCCCGCACTTCGGCGGCCTGCTGCCCGTCCTCCGCGTCGGCGGCCGCGGCTTGCAGCAGGGCGGCGGAGCCGGGGTTCACCAGCAGGTCGAAACTGGCGCGGCTGAGGACCTCGCAGGCTTCGGCACGGCCCTCGGCGCCGCCCTCGGGGGCGACGGTCTCGGCGTCGAAGTCGATGGCGTTGAGGGCGTAGCGGTAGGCGTACAGCTGTTTTTCCAGCGCGCGCAGGCGCAGGATGGAGTCTTTCATTTGCGCTCTCCTCCTTATTCCGGCGGCGGGCCAAGGGCGCAGGCGGGCGGCCCTGCCGCAAAAATTCTCTTCCCATTCTACCACACTCCGCCAGCTTTTTCCATTGCCTTCCGGGGCGTTTTGTGGTATGGTGTAAGCAGAGGGAGTTCCCCCGGAAGGAGGCCGCCGCCGTGCCGCAGCCGCTCGTGAGCATCATCGTGCCCATCTACAACGCGCAGGACCATATCGCCCGCTGTGTGGAGAGCATCCGCCGCCAGACCTATGAAAATTTGGAGATCCTGCTGCTCAACGACGGCAGCCAGGACGTGAGTTTGCAGGTCTGCCAGATGTACGCCGGGGTGGACAAACGCATCGTCCTTATCGACAAAGCCAACAGCGGCGTGGCCGCCACCCGCAACCTGGGCCTGCGGTACGCCACCGGCGAATACCTGCAGTTCGTGGACGCCGACGACACCCTGCAGCCCAACGCCACCGAACTGCTGGTGGACCGGGCGCTGGGGTCGGACGCCGACCTGGTCATCGCCCACTACAACCGCATCCGCCCGCCCCGCCCCCGCAGCGAGGAGGCCGCCGCCCGCCACCCCCAGGCGCTGCGCCCCGACCGGGTGCAGACCTTCGGGTTCCTGCTGGAAGGCGCCATGGACAAGGAGGAATTCGCCGCGCGGCTCATGCAGGAGCCGGCCAGCTTCTACTACGGCGTGATGTGGAACAAACTGTACCGCGCCGCGCTGGTCCGCGCCCATGAGGACGTGGTCTGCGCCGAGGACCTGGACTGGTCGGAGGACCTGTACTTCAACCTGAGCTACATCCGCTATGCGGAGCGGTTCTATGCGCTTTCGACCCCCATCTACAACTACTACAACACCCCCGGCAGCGCCGTGCACACGGTGCTCAACCCGGTGAATGTGGTGACCACCCGCGCCACCCTGTTCAACTATTACAAGGAACTGTACGAACAGATGGGCTTGTATGAGGAGTACAAGCCCCAGATCTACAAATACCTGGTGGCGATCGCCGAAAGCTGAAGGGGGCGGACTGTGGAGGCTTGCCCGGGGTGTTCCGGGCTGGCGGGAGGTTCCCCGGCGGGGTCAAGACCCCGCCCTACAACCTCGGGGAAATGCCGAACCAAAAGGAAAACGGTCAATTTCCGCCGCCCCTGCAGGCCGCCCGTGCAGCCGTGCCTTGCTGTGGCGGGGGGGGGGACGGTGCTGCATCCGCGTTCCCGTTGCCCGTAGGGCGGGGTCTTGACCCCGCCGTTGGGGTTTGGTCTTGCCCGGGATGTTCCGGGCTGCCGGGAGGTCCCTGCGGCGGGGTGCGACCCCGCCCTGCAAACCGGCGAAAATTGCGAACACAAAGGATCCATTGCCCATCACAGAAAGGAGAGAACGATGAAACATTGCCCGAAATGCGGGGCCGTATGCCCGCGGCCCGGCCAGAAATTCTGCGCCCAATGCGGCGCGCCCCTGTCCGACATGCCGCCCCAGGCCCCGGCCTGGCCCCCGGCGGGCGCCGTGCGCCGCAAGCGGCTGCTTGTGGGCGGCGCGGCGGCGGTGGCCGTCCTGCTGGCGCTGGCGGGGCTGGTCTGGTGGCTGAACCGCGGCGGGGGCCCCGCCGAACCGGCGGACGCCCCGGCCACCCCCGCGCCCATCGTTACGGCGGAAACGGCCGAGGCGGCCAACGCCGAGATGGACCCCGGCCGCCTGTACCTGGAAGGGCTGCCGGTGGTGGACGGCATGAAGATCACCGCCGACGGCGTACCCGTCAGCTATACGGTGGACGCCCAGGGCCGCCCCACCCTGGACCAGAAAGCGATTGTGAAAGGCAACACCCTGCTGCGGGCCATCCTGCCCCAGGGCACCGGGTACCTGACCTCGGTGGCGCTGGTGTCCCGCCCGGGCAACCAGACCGCCAGTTTCGGCGCGCTGACCGCCTGTGACGCGGACGGCCTGCAGGCGCCCGACGACGAATTTTTGCAGACGCTGCTGCGGCTGTACTACCGTTCGCTGCTGACGGCCTACAATTCCGGCAAGGTGGAGGATCTCTGCTTCTCCACCGATCTGAACGACCAGAGCTGGGAGGAGGCCATCGTCGGCGGCGCCTACAACGGCGTGGCCTACGCCGTGGACCGCTGCGACATCTGGTTCACCGCCGAGGGGCTGGTGCGGGGCGAGGACGTGGTCACGCTGAACGCCCAGACCAGCTGGACCGGCACCGACCGGGATACCGGCGAGGACACCGCCGGGAGCGAGTATATGACCTTCCAGATCATCTGGCGGGACGGCATGTGGCAGGTGGACCGCTGGGCCAACTGCACCGAGCAGGACTACCAGAACGGCGTGTTGCAGCTTTCGTCGGACCGCATCTCCTCCTGACGGGGCGCATCGTTCACAAAAAGTTTTCCGGGAAGGTCTTGACGAAACCGCGGGATGGGTGTATCCTTTCCTGATACCGGCGGGACAGTCCCGTGCCGGCCGCGCGCCGCCCGAAGGCGGCGGGAAAAGGAGAACCATCATGCGGAAACTGGAATCATTCGTCCAACTGCTGAGCGGCCGCTTCAACAACGCCGCCCAGTATGAAGCCAAGAAAGGGGAGGGTTTCCCCTACGCCGAGCATGTGAACACCCCCTGCAACCACAAGATCCGCGGGCTGCCCGCGGACTTTGACGGGGTGTTCCTGCTGGAAGAAAGCTACTACACGACGGACGGCAGGACCCATGCCTCGCCGCACCTGTTCCTGTTCACCGAGGAGGCGGAGGGCGTGCGGCTGACCAGCTACGAGGTCCCGGCCTCCTGCCCGAAGGACTGCCTGACGGCGGAGAAACTGCCGGAACTGGACTACGCGGACCTGAAGCCCTCGGCCAAATTCACCCCGGCGCTCTACACCGAACACGACGGCGTGTGGGAGGGCGGCAGCACCAGCATGTTCACGCCGGCGCTCAAGTTCACGCTGTTCGAGCGCTTCAGCCCCGAGGCGCTGGAAGTTTCCGAACAGATGGAGATGAACGGCCGGCGCACCTTCGGCTACGACGAGCCCATCCTCTATAAGCGCGTATGACTTACTTTCTTGTAAGAAAGTAAGCAAAGAACTTTCAACCAAAATCGCACATTCGTGCGATTTTTATGAGAGTTTCTTTGATTCTTTCTTTGCAAAGAAAGAATGAAACAAGGCATGGCCGCAGGGCCATGCCTTTATTTGAATGCGCGGCCGCGCGGCAAAAGAAAGGAGCCACACGATGCAGGATATCCGCATTCTCTTTTTTGATATAGACGGCACGCTGATCGACGGCAAGTGCAACCGCCTGACGCGCGCCCGGTAAGCGAGGACGGCGTGGCCGCCTACTGCCGGGCCAAAGGGCTGCTGTGAGCCGCGCTCAGCGGCCGATGGGCGCGCACTTGGCGCGCAGCCAGGCCTGTTCGGCTTCGGTCAGGCGGGGGGCCAGCGTTTCGCAGACGTGCGCGTGGAAGGCGTTGAGCCAGTCGATCTGCGCGCGGGAAAGCTCGTCCACCAGCACCGGCGACGTGTCGATGGGGGCCACCGTCAGCGGGCGGAAGCCCAGCCAGCGGCCGTACTGGTTCTCGCCCAGGTCCACACATTCCAGTTCGTTCTCGATGCGGATGCCGACTTCGTCCGTCTCGTAGATGCCCGGTTCGTCGGTGATGGTCATGCCCGGTCTGAACACCACGGCGTTGTGGGGGCGCAGGCTCTGGGGGCCTTCGTGCACGCCCGAGATGAAGCCCACCCCGTGGCCGGTGCCGCAGCGGTAGTTGATCTTGTGCGCCCACACCGGGCCGCGGGCAAAGGTGTCCAGCGCAAAGCCGGTGCAGTAATCGAGGAACACCGCGCGGGCCATGTCGATGTGGCTCTGCAGCACCCAGGTGTAGCAGCGGCGCTCGCTGTCGGTCAGCGGGCCCACGGGATAGGTGCGGGTGATGTCGGTGGTGCCGCAGTCGTACTGGCCGCCGTTGTCCACCAGCAGGAAGCCCCGCGGCTCGATGCGGCTGTTCACTTCGCCTTCGGCGTGGTAGTGCATCATGGCGGCGTTGGGGCCCCAGGCCGCGATGGTGGGGAAGCTGTCCTCAAAATAGCCGGGCTGTTCGGCGCGGCGGCGCTGGAGCATCGTCTCGATGTCGGTCTCGTGGAGGGTGCGGCCTTCGGCCAGGGCCTGTTCCAGATCCATCTGGAACCGCACCAGCGCCACGCCGTCCCGGATGTGGCATTCCCGGATGTTCTGCAGCTCCACCTCGTTCTTCACGCCCTTGAGCGCAAAGATCGGGTCGGGCCCCGCCACGGTGGCGTGGGCGGCCAGCGCCGTATACAGGTCGTAGTTGGTGGCCTGCTCGTCCACCAGGAACACTTCCCCGGCGCCGGCGGCGCGCACCGCGTCCACCAGTTCGCCGTAGCCCCGCACGGTCACGCCGCTGGCGGCCAGCACGGCGGCGTCGGCGGCGTCCAGGCGGCCGTCCGCCAGGAACAGCGTGCAGGCGTCCCGCGTGACCAGCGCGAAGGCCACCGCCAGCGGCGTGTTGGGGATGTCCCGCGCGCGCAGGTTCAGCAGCCAGCCCACGCAGTCCAGCCCGGTCACGGCCAGCGCCGTGGCCCCGGCCTTTGCCAGTTCGGCGCGCACCAGTTCGATGCGCTGGGCCGCCGTGGCCCCGGTCTGGGCGGGGGTCAGCAGGCGGCAGGGGGTGTCGGGCAGGGCGGGGCGTTCGCCGGAGGCGTCCCAGATGGGCCCGGCCACGTCGCGGCTTTGCAGCGACGCGCCGTTTTTGGCCAGGGCTTCGGCATACCGGCGGGCGCGGGCGGCGGGCACGCAGCTGCCGTCCAGCAGCAGGGTCCGGCCCGCCCCCAGGCGGGCGGCCAGGTAGTCCGCCACCGTGGGCACCCCGGCGGAACCGTCGTGCATACATTCGATCCCGGTGCCGGCCAGCTGTTTGTCGGCCTGGACATAGAAGCGGCCGTCGCACCACAGCGCCGCGCCTTCGCCGGTGACGACGAGGGTCGCGTTCTCCCCGGTAAAGCCGGAGAACCAGGGCAGGGCGTTGTAGTGGTCGGGCAGGTATTCGCTGCAATGGGGGTCGCTGGTGGTCAGCAGCACGGCGTCGCCCCCGGCGGCTTTGGCGGCCGCGCGCAGGGCGGCGATCTTTTCACGGATGGTCAAGGTGGAACACTCCTTTTTCTATGCAGGGTCGGGGCGCAGGGCGGCTGCGCCCGCGTTTGTCGTACGTTTTTATAATAGCACGTTCGGGAAAAAGGTCAAGGCTGGGGCGGCGGGGCGGCAAGGTCCACCCAGACCTCAAGGCGGCAGAGACCGCTGCGGGCGTTGAACGCGCCGCCGCCGGCCCGGCGGCTGTTTTTGTTAGGCGGTCTGCGGGGGCAACGTCCGGCGGGGTCAAGACCCCGCCCTACGGGTGGAACGGGAACAGGCGGCAGGCCCGGAAACGGGGCAATGCCCGGCGGGCGGCCTGCAGGCCGCCCCTACACCCAACAGGCTGTGCGAAACGAAGCCGAAGCGGAGTGCCCGTCGGAAGGTGCAGACGGCGGGGTCTTGACCCCGCCGCGGGAACATTCCCGCCGCCTGGAACGTTACGGGCAGAGAAAATGCAGACAGCCGGGGTAAAATGAAATCCTGCCCGGGAGGTGGGGCAGCGCCCGGCGGGCGGCCTGCAGGCCGCCCCTACATCCAACGGGCCGTGCGAAACAAGGCCGGAGCGGAGCGTCTGACGTGAGGTACGTCCGGCGGGGTCAAGACCCCGCCCTACGGGACGAGGGGGAACAGGCGGCAGGCCCCGGGAACGGGGCGGGGCAAGTTGGCCGGGAGTGTAAAAATTAAAATCCGTCCCCGTCGGCGGACATGTGCCGACGGCGGGGACACATACAGGAAAATTTTCCTCAAAATTGTGTGCGAGGCCAAAGGCCGAGTGCGCGGTTTTGGGAAAAATTTTGTCGAAGGGGGATCCAAATGGGGGAAACAGGAGCGTCAGGCATCGCCGTGCGCGACTGTTGCCCCCGTTGAAGACCCCCCCTTGACGCGTTTGGTATAATGATATTAGCAGCGCCGGGGCGCGACTGCCAAAAAATCGAGAAAACCACTGTGAATAGAAACCGAGGTGCCATGATGGCAGAGAACAAGACCAAGATCGACATTTTTTCCGGCTTTCTGGGCGCGGGCAAGACCACGCTCATCAAAAAACTGATCCAGGAGTGCTTCGCCGGGGAGCGCATCGTCCTGATCGAAAACGAATTCGGCGAGATCGGCATCGACGGCGGCTTCATGCGCGAGGCCGGCATCCAGGTCAATGAACTGAACTCCGGCTGCATCTGCTGCTCGCTGGTGGGCGACTTCCGGGAAGCGCTGAAAAAGGTCGTGGAGACCTACCACCCCGACCGCATCCTCATCGAACCGTCGGGCGTGGGCAAGCTGTCCGACGTGACCCGCGCCGTGGAGGGCGTGGCCGAGACCCTGCCCGTGCAGCTCAACAGCTTCGTGACGGTGGCCGATGTGAACAAGGTCAAGCTGTATATGAAGAACTTCGGCGGGTTCTACAACGACCAGGTCAGCCACGCCTCCTGCATCATCCTCAGCCGCACCGGCAACGCCGGCGAGAAGAAGATCGCCGACGCCGTGGCGCTGCTCTCCGAAAAGAACCCCACCGCCACCATCGTCACCACCGACTGGACCGTGCTCACCGGCGCGCAGATCGTCTCGGTCATGGACGGCAAGCGGGATCTGGTGGCCGAACTGCTGGCCGAGGCCCGCGCCGCCAACGAGGCCCATGCCGGGGAGGACGGGCACCATCATCACCACCATCATGACGGCGAGGAGGAGCACGAATGCTGCCACCATCACCATGAGGAGGATGAGGAGCACGAATGCTGCCACCATCACCATGACGAGGACGAGGAGCACGAATGCTGCCACCATCACCATGACGAGGACGAGGAGCACGAGTGCTGCCACCATCACCACCACGAACACCACTACGATGAGCACGGCGTCTGCAGCTGCGGGCACCATCACCACGACCACGACGCCGACGAGGTGTTCACCAGCTGGGGCCGGGAGACCGCCCACAAATACAGCCGCGACGCGCTGGAGCAGGCCCTGGCGGCGCTGGACGGCGGCGAGTACGGCATGATCCTGCGGGCCAAGGGCATCGTGGACGGCGGCGCGGACGGCTGGCTGGAGTTCGATATGGTCCCCGGCGAGCACGAGGTCCGCGCCAGCACCCCCGACGTGACCGGCAAACTCTGCGTCATCGGCTCGGAACTGAAAGAGCAGGCGCTGGCGGAACTGTTCCACGTGTGAACCGCGGCGCGTTTGACGAGAAAGGAGCCTGAAAATGGCAAGACAGATCCCGGTCTACCTGTTTGTGGGCCAGCTGGAGAGCGGCAAGACCAAGTTCATCCAGGAGACCATGGAGGACCCCCAGTTCGATTCCGGCGACAAGACGCTGCTGCTGGTCTGCGAGGAGGGCGAGGAGGAATACGACCCCGGCCGCTTCGCCTTCGGCGGCGTGCATGTGGCCCAGCTGGAGGATAAAAGCGAACTGACCCGGGAAAACCTGGCCGCGCTGGAGAAAAAGTCCGGCTGCGGGCGGGTCATCATTGAATACAACGGCATGTGGCTGATCCAGGAACTCTACGACGCGCTGCCCGACAACTGGCTGATCTACCAGTGCCTGGCCACCGCCGACGGCGCCACCATCAAGACCTATGCAGGCGACAACGCCATGCGCAGCCTGCTGCTGGACAAGCTGCGCGGCAGCGAACTGCTGGTGGTCAACCGCGCCGAGCAGGTGAACGACGACGAGAGCCGCCAGCTGATCCACAAGCTGGTGCGTCAGGCCAGCCGCCGCTGCGACATCGCCTACGAATTCAGCGACGGCAGCGTGGCCTACGACGACATCCCCGACCCGCTGCCTTTCGACGTGGAGGCCCCGGTCATCGAGGTGCCGGAGGAGTTTTTCGGCATCTTCTACATGGACTGCATGGACGACCCCAAAAAATACGACGGCAAGACGGTGAAATTTCTGGCGCAGGTCTGCCAGACCAACCGCGCGGGCAAGGACAGCTTCGTGCCCGGCCGCTTCGCCATGACCTGCTGCGTGCAGGACATCCAGTTCGTGGGCTTCCCCTGCCGGTACGACGGCTACAAGAGCCTGGAACAGCGCAGCTGGATCACCCTGACCGCCAAGATCAACCTGAAATACCACCCCATCTACCAGGGGCAGGCCCCCGGCGCCGTGGGGCCCGTGCTCACCGCCCTGGCCGTGGAGCCCGCCGAGGCCCCGCGCGAGGACGTGGTGATGTTCAGCTGACAAAAAAGCGAACCCCCTGGGACGCAGCGCCGCCCCGGCTCCTGGAGCCGGGGCGGCGTTTTTGCGTGGGCGGGGAAAAAGGGGCCGCCGCGCGCGAAAAAGCCCCGCGTCCGGGACGCGGGGCTTTGCGGAATCTTGGGTCATTCCCCTTCCTCGGGCTGGTCGGGGCGGACCATGTCGCGGATGGCGGCGGCGATGGCCTCGGCCGAGAGGCCGTAGTCGCGCAGCACCTCGGCGGCGGGGCCGGAGTGGCCGAACTGGTCCTGCACGCCCAGGCGGCGGACCTGGCAGGGCAGTTTCTCGCTCAGCACGCCGCACACCGCTTCGCCCAGGCCGCCGATGACGGTGTGCTCCTCCACCGTGATGATGCGGCGGCATTCCCGCGCGGCGGTGATGAGGATCTCCTCGTCGATGGGCTTGATGGTGGGCATGTTGATGACCCGCACGTTGATGCCCTGGCGTTTGGCCAGCACGGCGGCGCGCAGCGCCTCGGTGGTCATCAGGCCGGTGGCGACCACCGCCACGTCGTAGCCGTCGGTGAGTTTTTCGCCCTTGCCGATCTGGAACTGGTAGGCGTCGGGGTCATGGAACACCGGCGTGGCCAGGCGCGAAAGGCGCAGGTAGACCGGGCCGTTGTAGTTGTAGGCGGCGATCACCGCGGCGCGGGCCTCCACCGCGTCGGCGGGGCTCAGGATCACCATGCCGGGGATCGTGCGCATGAGGGCGATGTCCTCGCAGCACTGGTGGGAAGCGCCGTCCTCGCCCACCGAGAGGCCGGCGTGGGACACGGCGATCTTGACGTTCAGGTGCGGGTAGCCGACGGTGTTGCGGATCTGGTCAAAGGCGCGGCCCGCCGCGAACATCGCAAAGGTGGACACAAAGGGCACGTAGCCCAGCGTGCTCATGCCGCCGGCGGCGGCCACCATGTTCTGCTCGGCGATGCCGCAGTCAAAGTGGCGGTCGGGGTAGGCGTCGCGGAACCAGGCCGTGCGGGTGGATTCCGCCAGGTCGGCGTCAAATACGACCAGGTTGTCGGCCCCCTGCCGGGCCAGTTCCAGCAGGGCTTCACCGTAGCTGTCGCGGGTGGCGACCTTTTTCATCTCAGCCATTGTTGCGCTCGATCTCCTTTTCCAGTGATTCGTATGTTTCGCGCAGTTCGCTCATCGCCTGCTCGTATTCTTCGTCGTTGGGGGCCTTGCCGTGCCAGTCGGCGGAATCTTCCATGTAGCTCACGCCCAGGCCCTTGGTGGTGTGCAGCAAAAAGCAGGTGGGTTTGCCGCTGCCGTGGGACAGGTCGAACATTTTGAACGCCTGCTCCAGCTCATAGAAGGAGTTGCCGTTGCAGACGATGGTGTTGAACCCGAAGGCGTCCATCTTGCGGTCCAGCGGCTCGGTGTTCATGACCTGGCGGGTGGGGCCGTCGATCTGCAGGCCGTTGATGTCGATCATGATGCACAGGTTATCCAGCTTGTAATGGTTGGCGAAGAGGAAAGCCTCCCAGCATTCGCCCTCGTCCACCTCGCCGTCGCCCAGCAGGGTGTAGACGTTGATGTCGCTGCCCAGGCGTTTGGCGGCCAGCGCCATGCCGCAGGCGGCCGAAACGCCCTGCCCCAGACTGCCGGTGCTCATATCCACGCCGGGCACCGTGTTCATGTTGGGGTGGCCCTGCAGGTAGCTGTTGGAGTGGCGCAGCGTGGGCAGGTCCGCCACCGGGAAGAACCCGCGCTCCGCCAGGGCGGCGTAGAGCGCCGGGGCGCAGTGGCCCTTGCTGAGCACGAAGCGGTCCCGGTCGGGGCTCTGGGGCTGTTCGGGGTCCACGCGCATCTCACGGAAATACAGGTAGGTCAGCACGTCCGCGCAGGACAGGCTGCCGCCGGGGTGGCCGGACCCCGCGCCGTGGGTGGACTCGATCACGCCCATACGCACACGGGTCGCAGTCAGCTTCAACTGCAGCGTTTCCAGTTTTGTCATATCAGGTTCCTCCGGTCCGTATACAAAATCAGGCGGTATGCCACCGCCGCGCAATTTACTACCTTATATTATACACAAACGGCGGCGGCTGGCAAGGTGGTTTTGCAAAAAAACGCAGTTTCCGTCGTACCGGCGCGAAAAAGGGGGCTTTCCCCGCCCGGGTTTTGTGCGGAGTGACGAAAAAAGCCCCCGCCCCGGCTGCGACAACGGCGATTTTGACTCTTGCGAAACGCGGCGGACTGTGGCATAATAAAAACATGCGCGGCGCGGTTTTGGGGCCGCCTGGCGTGGCACACTGTTTGAGGAGGGAAAACTATGCCGAACGGGATCTATATCCAGACCGAGTATCACGGCAAACTGATCCGCAAGATCGTGTGCAACGGTGAGGAGCGCTGGTTCATCGGGTCCAACTGCGCGGAGACTTTTCTGACGATGGACGCCTGCATGGCGGCGATCGACCGCCGCGCCTGAAGCGGAAACACAGCCCGCACCCCGGCCGCAGTTTGAACACGGCCGGGGTGCGGTGTTTTTACAGGAATGAGGAAGATATGCAAAAACTCAAAAAGACATGGCGGCACATTCTGCGCAAAGTGCACTCGCTGGTGTTCAGCCGGCTGGTGGTCACCGGCGTGCTGCTGCTTTTGCAGATCGTGTGGCTGTTTGTGCTGTTCTACCGCCTGAGCGATTACGCCGACTGGATCAACGCCGTCGGCCTGACCCTGAGCTGCATCATGTGCCTGGCGCTGATCCGGCAGGATTCCACCGTGCCGGAGTTCAAACTGAGCTGGATGATCCTGTTCATGGTCATGCCGGTGCAGGGCGGGCTGCTCTATCTTCTGTGGGGCGACAAGCGCCCCGCGCTGCACCTGCGCCGCTGCCTGCAGCGGGCCGAAGCCGAGCTGGTCCCCCTGCGCACGGCGGACCCCGCCGCCCAGGAAAAACTGGAACGGCAGGAACCCCGCGCGGCCCAGACCGCCCGCTATGTGCGGGATTTTGCCCCCGCCCCGGTGTTCGACGGCACGGACGTGCGCTACTACCCCAGCGGCGAGGCCATGTTCCCCGACATGCTGGAAGCGCTGGAAAGCGCCCGCCGCAGCATCTATGTGGAGAGTTTCATCATCGGCATGGGGGAGATGTGGGGCCGCATCCATGAGATCCTGCGCCGCAAGGCCCGCGAGGGCGTGGACGTGCGGGTGATCTACGACGACGCGGGCTGCCTGAGCCTGCTGCCCCACAACTACGACGAGACCCTGCGCAGCGAGGGGATCAAGGCGTTCTCCTTCAACCGCTTTGTGCCGCTGCTGAACCTGGTCATGAACAACCGCGACCACCGCAAGATCATGGTGGTGGACGGCGCGGTGGCCTTTACCGGCGGCGTCAACCTGGCGGACGAGTACATCAACAAGCTGGTGCGCTTCGGCTACTGGAAGGACAGCGGCGTGCGCCTGGAAGGCCCGGCGGCCCGCAGCCTGGCCAACATCTTCCTGACCTTCTGGCGGGCCCACTACCCCAAAGAGGAACTGGACCTGCCCGCCATGCTGCCCGACGTGCCGCCCCGCCCCACCGACTGCCTGGTGCAGCCTTTCGCGGACAGCCCCGTGGACCGGGAGAGCGTGGCCAAGAACGCCTACCTGGACCTGATCGGCCAGGCGCAGAAAGAACTGTTCATCTGCACGCCCTACCTGATCCTGGACAACGACCTGCTCACGGCCCTGCGGCTGGCCGCCAAGCGCGGGGTGGATGTGCGCATCTACACCCCCGGCATCCCGGACAAGCCCACCATCTTCCTGCTGACGCGCAGCTACTTCCCCCACCTGCTGCGCGCGGGGGTCAGGATCTACAGCTTCACCCCGGGGTTCCTGCACGCCAAGACCTGGCTGATCGACGGCAAGGCGGCCGTCGTGGGCACCGTCAACCTCGACTACCGCAGCCTCTACCTGCACTTTGAGTGCGGCGCGCTGCTCTACGGCGGCAGGGTGCTGCAGGATGTCCGCGCCGACCTGGCGGACATCGAAGCCCGGAGCCGCGCCCTCACGCTGGAGGACTGCCGCACCGGCTTTGTGGGCACGATGGTCAGCGCAGCCCTGCGCCTGCTGGCGCCGCTGTGCTGAGGTGGGGGCTTGCCCGGAAATTCCGGGGCGAGGGAACATTCCGCGGGCGGCGTACACGCCGCCCCTACGCACAACGGGGTCTTGTTCGGCAGATGCCAAAACCGCGCCTGCCGCAGCGCGACCCGGCGGGGTCAAGACCCCGCCCTACGGCCTGCAGTAAATTGCGAATGAAGAGGTAAAGGGTTGCCTTTGGTTCGGTCGTAGGGGCGGCCTGCAGGCCGCCCGTGGGGCCTTGCGGGGAACGGGCGGCGTTGCACCCTTGTTCCCCGCCCTACATATGATACATCTACATCGTTCAACACACAAAAAAGACAAACACACGGCGGGGAAGCCCCCTCCCCGCCGTTTTCTTTTTTTGGGGGAAAAGCGGTAAAAATCCTTTTAACGGGACTGAAAAGGAAAAGTCCCAAAAAAGATATTGACAACTAATGGTTGTTATACTAAGATGGAAGCACCAACAAGGAATCCCAGCGCCGGAGCCATGCACCCTGCAAATCAAGGAGGAACGCGATGACCTATCAGGAAAAGATCGAGTGGCTGCGCCAGTACCGCGCGGCCGTGAACCGGGAACGCCTGCTGGAAGGCGAAATGGAGACCCTGCGCAGCGCCGCCCAGCGTGTGACGGCCTGCCTGGGCGGCATGCCGGGGGCCGGGCAGGACCCCGACCGCCTGCCCAAAGCGGTGGAAAAAATCGAAGAAACGCAGAAAAAGCTCGAAGAACAGGTGGGGGACTGCCTGGTGCGCCGCGCCGAGGTGATGCGCGTGGTGGCCGCCGTGGCCGACCCCGCCGTGCAGGAGGTGCTGCGCCGCCGCTATATTCTGGGCGAGAGCTACGCCGACATCGCCGACGCCATGGGCGTGGTGCTGCGCCGGGTCTACCAGATCCACCGCGCCGGGGTGCTGGCCCTGCCGCTGGGCCGCCCGGAGCAAAACGCTTCCTGACGGGGAGAAAAGTTTTCCCGCAAATTCATTGTTTTTAACAACCTAAAGTAGTAATATGGTACCGTTGAAACTCGTGAGAGGGCAAGACCTTTCGCGGGTTTTTTATTTTCCCGGGAAAGGAGGGCGGCGGCATACGGGAACGGGGGCGCGGCCCCGGAGAAACGCCGCGGCAACAGCGCGGGCCCGTCCCGCGCGGAAAGGAGGAACGTTTGCAAAGTTATCTGGAACAAGCCTTCGGCAAAAGCGACGTGACCACGCCGCGGATGCGCGCGGCCCTGCGGGAATGGCTGGACCTGTACTACGGCGCGCCCCGCCCCGGCGAGGACCCCGCCCCGCGGCTGGCCGCGCTGATTGTGGCCAAGCTGTGCCGCACGGTCTTTGCCGAGTACGAGGCACGGCTGGACGCGGACGCCGGGGACTGGCTGCGCCGCAGCCTGGCGGCGCTGGACGCCGCGGGCCGCACCGCCGTGCAGTACGCCCTCATCGGCGGGGAGTGCCTGCTCAAGCCGGTGCCGGCGGAGGGCGCGCTGGATTTTGTGCCCATCCGGCGGGACTGCTACGTGCCGCTGGCCCGGGACGCCCACGGGCGGCTGCTGGCCGTGGGCACCATGGAACAGCACAGCCGGGGCGGCGTGCGCTACGCCCTGCTGGAACGCCGCACCGCCGGGGCAGAAGGGCTGACCATCGAGACGCGGCTGTTTGAACTCAACGGCCAGGCGCTGGGGCGGTGCGTGCCGCTTTCGGCCCTGGAAGCCTGCGCCGGCCTGGTGCCCCAGCTTTTCCTGCCCGGCGTGCCGGGGGTGGGGCTGGCCGTGCTGCGCGCCCCCGGCGCCAACTGCGTGGACGGCAGCGCCGACGCGGTCAGCATCTACGCCCCGGCGGCGGGGCTGCTGCACGCCCTGGCCCGCTGCGAGGAACAGCTGAACACCGAGTTCGCCAACGGCGCGTCCCGGGTGTTCGCGTCGGAGGACCTGCTGCGCCCCGACGCCCAGGGCCGCCGCGCCCTGCGGGACGACCTGTTCGTGGGCCTGCCCGACGACCCCGCCAACGTGGGGGTCACGGTCTACAGCCCCGCGCTGCGGGAGCAGAGCTACCTGGCCCGCAAGCAGGACCTGCTGCGGGGGTGCGAAAGCCTGCTGGGCCTGCGCCGGGGCATCCTGAGCGAGACCGAGGCCGAAGCCGAGCCCCGCACCGCCACCGAGGTCAACGCCACGGCGGTGGACTACGACCTGACCATCCGCGACCTGCAGGCCATGTGGGAGGCTGCCGCCCGGGAAGCGCTGGACCTGTGCCGCACGCTGGGCAGCCTGTACGGGCTGGACGGCGGGCAGGCGGCGACGGCGGCGCTGAGCATCGACTGGGGCGACGGCGTGCTCTACGACCGCGCCCGGGTCTGGGCGGAGCAGCGGGCCATGGTGGCCGACGGGCTGCTGCGCCCCGAGCTGGCGCTGGCCTGGTATTTCGGGCTGCCCCACGGCAGCGAGGCCGATCTGCGGCGCATCCGCCGCCAGTTCATGCCGGAGGGAGGTGAAGCCAATGGCGGAAACGAAGCGGGATGAGCGCCCCGCGCCCTACGCGGCGGGCACCGGCAGCGTGCCGGTGACCCCCGACCGCGCGGCCTTTGACCGCATGGGGTACCGCGAGCGCCTGGCCCTGAAGAGGGAGGACCCCGCGGGGTATGCGGCGCTGCGGGGGCGGTGAACCGCCGGAGGGGCGGCCTGCTGCCCGGACGCGCTGCATCTTCCGTGATGTCCCGCGGCGGGGTCAAGACCCCGCCCTACAAGCGGGGCGGCCTGCTGCCCGGACGCGCTGCATCTTCCGTGATGTCCCGCGGCGGGGTACGACCCCGCCCTACAAACGGACACAAACGGCATTTTGCTTTTTCCCTTTCCGGCAGATCGCAGGACCCCCGCCCCCAACACAGACACAACACACAACAGAAAGGAGCCACTATGGCAGACATCATCACCAAACTTTCCGATTTGATCGATCCCGAAGTCATGGGCGATATGGTATCGGCCCGCATCCCCAAAAAGCTGCGCGTCGCGCCCTTCGCCAAGATCGACGACACCCTCGTGGGCGTGCCCGGCGATACCATCACCGTGCCCGCCTACACCTACATCGGCGACGCCGCCGACGTGGCCGAGGGCGGCGAGGTGGCCATCGAAAAGATGACCACCTCCACCCGCAAGGCCACCATCAAGAAGGCCATGAAGGGCATCGGCCTCACCGACGAAGCCGTGCTCTCGGGCTACGGCAACCCCGTGGGCGAGGCCAACACCCAGCTGGCCCTGGCCATCGCCGCCAAGATCGACAGCGACTGCATGGACGCCCTGCAGACCGCTACCCTGACCTACGACGGCTCCGCCGCCACCATCAACTACGACGCCATCGTGGACGCCGTGGACCTGTTTGAAGAGGAGATGGGCTGCTCCGACAAGGTGATGTTCGTCCACCCCAAGCAGGTCACCCAGCTGCGCAAGGACCCCGACTTCCTCAGCGCCGACAAATACACCCCCGGCGTCAGCCTGACCGGCGAGATCGGCATGATCGCGGGCTGCCGCCTGGTGCCCAGCAAGAAGGTGCCGCTGGCGACCGGCGTCTACACCTGCCCCATCGTCAAGCTGGAAGCCGACCCCGAGGTGGACGACGAGATCCCGGCCCTGACCATCTACCGCAAGCGCGATGTGAACATCGAGACCGAGCGCAAGCCCAAGACCCGCACCACCGAGATCACCGCCGACGAGTTCTATGTGGCGGTGCTCTCCAACGAAGCCAAGGTGGTGCTGGCCAAGTTCAAGGAAAAGTAAGGAGGGCCGCCCATGCCCGATTACACCTTTTACCGGGAGGTCTACCTGGGGGAAGACATCCCCGAGGCGGACTTTGCCCGGATGATCCGCCGCGCCGGGGCCGAACTGGACCGCATGCGCGCGGTGTATGCGGTGGCGCCGCGCCCGGGGCTGGAGGAGCAGACCGCCTGGGACATGGCGGCCTGCGCCGTGGCCGACGCGGTCTATGAGTTTGCCCAGGAGGACGAGGTCCGGGGCCTGACCGGCGTGACGGTGGGCAGCGTCAGCGAAAGCTACGCCGCCCCGCCGGAACTGTGCGCCACCACCCTGGCCCTGCGGGCCGCCCACTACCGGCACGAAGCCGGGTACTACCTGCAGATCGGGCGGTGGCTGCCCCATGCGTAAAAACCGCCTGTTTGCGCGCACCGTCACGCTCTACCACGGGGACGCCGCCGCCCGGCGGGTGGTGCGCACCGTGCTGCGCGGGGTGTACTGGCAGCACGGCCGCCGCCGCGCCCCGGCAGCCGACGGCACCGCCGAGGGGGCCGTCCTGCTGCTGGTGGTGCCGGAGTGCGCCGCCCGCTACGGTACGGACTACACGCTGGAGCCCGGCGACCGCCTGTACCCCGGCGAGGGGCCGGAACTGGACTGGGACGGCTGGGCCGCCTTTGTGCCGGGGGCGGACCCCCGGGTGGCGGTGGTGCAGTATGTGCTGCCCATGGAACTGCGCGGGCGGCCGCACCATGTGGAAGCGGGCGCCTGGTGGACCGGCAGCGGCACCGGGGCGCACAGCCTGACGAATTGAACGCGGCCCGGGACGGGAAGGGAGGGACCCCATGAACGAAAACGCGCTGGCAGAACTGCTGGCATTTCTTTCCGGCGCGCCCGCGCTGGCGGGCGTGGCCCTGCGGGCCGAGGACGCCGGCCCTGCGCCGGACACCGGCGGCCTGTGGCCCCGGGGCGTGCGGGTGCTGCAGCGGCGGGAGGATGTGGCGGGCGGCGTGACGCTGCGCTGCCGCGCCGAGTTCCTGCTGCGGCTCTGCCTGCCGCTGCCGCCCGGCGACGGCGTACAGGCGGCCCGCAACGCCGGACGGCTGCTGGCCCTGCAGGCGTGGGTGGCCGCCGAGAGCGCCGCCTGCCGCGCCCCGGTTTTCGGCGCCGGCCTGCCGCAGAGCGAAAGCCTGCGGGCCGAAGACGGGCGGCTGGAACGCGCCGACACGGGCGGCACCGCCCGTTACAGCCTGACGCTGCGGGCCGAATACGAATGGACGCCGCAGCCCTGACGGGCGCGGGCCGTACCGGCGGGGGCGCAGGCCCCTGCCTTATAAAAAGGAGGAAAAACTGCATGAAGATCCAACGCAAATATATGGCCCACTACCTCAACGCGGGTTTTGCCGCGGAGGAGGCGGCCTACGTCCGCCTGGGCCGCGACCTGGAGGAATACGCCCCCGAGCTCAACGCCAATGTGGAGAAAAAGACCAACATCCTGGGCCAGACCTCGGTGGTCATCGACAGCTACGAAAAACAGGGCGAGGTGACCCCCTTCTACGCCGAGGAGGGCGACCCGCTGTTTGAAAAGCTGCAGGCTATCCTGGACGGCGACCTGGTGCTGGACGAACTCAAGACCGACATCGTGGAGGTCAAGCTCTGGGATGAGAACGAGGGCGCTTACCCCGCCGTCAGGGAGGAATGCTACGTGGAGATCGTCAGCTACGGCGGCGACACCACCGGCTACCAGATCCCCTTCAACGTGCACTACACCGGCGTCAAGACCAAAGGCACCTTCGCGCCGGATACCTGCACCTTCACCCCGGCGTCCTGACCGGCGGGAAAGGAGGCAGAACTGTGCGGCAACTGAACATTGACACCGGCGTGGAGGAATTCTGCGTCAACGGGCGGGGCGTGCTGCGTTTCAACCCCGCGGACCCCAACCTCTACCACCGCTTTTTTGACGCGGGCCGCGAACTGGAAGCCCTGGACAAAGAACTGGACCGCCGCGCCGCCAAACTGCCCGACGGCCCCGAAGGGGCCGAGGCCGGGCTGGCCCTGCTGGCCGACTACGACGGGCGCATCAAGGCCCTGCTGGGCGGTGTGTTCGGGCCGGAAAACGACTTTGACGCGGCGCTGGGCGGCGTGAACCTGGCCGGGGTGGCGGCCAACGGCAAACGGGTGGTGCAGAACCTGCTGGAAGCGCTGGCGCCCATTCTGCAGCAGGGGGCGCAGCGCCACCTGGAAGCCCGCGCCGAAGCCGCCGAGGCGGAGGCCGCGGCGGCCCGGGCCGCCCGGGGCGCAGAATGACCGGGGCCTGGGGCCTGCCCACCCGGGCGGAGATCGAGGACCGGGTGTACGAGATCCGCACCGATTACCGGGACATCCTGGAAGTGCTGCGCTGGCTGGACGGCGGCGCCGCGCCGGAACTGGACCGGGGCGAACGGTGGTATGTGGCCATGCGGCTGTTTTACCCGGATTTTGCCGCCATGCCCCGGCAGGACTGGCCGGAAGCCACGCGCTTCCTGGCGGAGTTCCTGGCGGCGGGCCGCCCGGGGTCCGGCAGCCCCGGCCCCCGGCTGATGGACTGGCAGCAGGACGCGCCGCTGATCGCCGCGGGGGTGAGCCGGGCCGCCGGACAGGATGTGCGGGCGCTGCCCTACCTGCACTGGTGGAGCTTCCTGGGCTGGTTCGACGCCATCGGCGAGGGGGCCTTCGCCACGGTGGTGGGCATCCGGGACAAGCTGCGCCGCGGCAAAAAACTGGAACCCTGGGAACTGGAATTTTACCGCAGCCACCGGGCCGCCGTGGACCTGCGCCCGGACGCCGGCGGCGACGAGGAGAAGCAGCGGCTTCTGGCCCTGCTGGACGCGCGCCGCCCGGGGGAGGCGGCCGCTACAATACCGGGAGAAAGGGGGAGTGCCTGTGGCACAGGAAACCGTGCGGAAAGCAGGAACTGAACGGGAGCCGCGCGGGGAAGGCTTCCGTTACAATACCGGGAGAGAGGAGGAGTGCCCATGGCACAGGAAACCGTGCGGAAAGCAGGAACTGAACGGGAGCCGCCCGGGGAAGGCGGCCGCTACAATACCGGGAGAGAGGAGGAGTGCCTGTGGCACAGGAGATCGTGCTGGAAACGGGCGGCGGGCTGAGGGCTGACGGCAGCATGGAACGCTCGCTGCAGGCCATGGCCGCCGCGCTGCAGGACCTGGGCGACGCAGGGGCCCAGGCCCGCAAGGTGCTGGACGACCTGCGCAAAAGCCTGCGCTCCGCCGCCGCCCAGGGCGCCAGGGCGGCCCGCAGCCTGGCAAAATTTGACGAGATCCAGCGCCTGGCCGCGCCCGAAACCGCCAAAACCGGCAGCGGCAGCAAAGGCGGCGGCAAAGGCAGCGGCGGCAAAGGCGGCGGCGGCAAAAAGGGCGCGGCGCAGGACGCCGAAGCGCGGGTCAGCCTGTGGCGGCAGGCGCTGGACGCGCTGCGCGGGCTGTGGGCGCAGTTCTGGGCCTACCTGCAGCGGTACTACGCCCCGGCCATCGCCGCCTGGCAGGCAGCCTGGGCGCAGATGCGGGCGGCGGCCGCCGCCGTATGGGAACCGCTGCGCACGGCGGCGCTGGCCTTGTGGCAGGGCACGCTGGCCCCGCTGGCCCAATACCTGGCGACGGTGTTCCTGCCGGGTGTGGTCAACAGCTTGTCCCAGGCGTTCGCGCCCATCGTGGGCGGCGCGGTGCAGACGGCGCTGGCTGTGCTGGGCAATACCTTCCAGTGGCTCTGCGGGCTGGTGGACAGCGCCGTGACCACCGTGGTGCAGCCCGCGCTGGCGCTGCTGCTCACGGTCTGGCAGGGGCTGATGGCGGGCATCCAAAGCGCCTGGGCCGCCTACGGCCAGCCCCTGCTGGACGGCGTGGCGCTGGCCTTCCAGAACCTGACCGCCCTGCTCACCGCGCTGTGGAACGGGACCGTGCAGCCGGTGCTGGCGGGGCTTATCGCCCAACTGGGGGCGCTGTGGTCCGGCTGCCTGGAACCTTTGTGGCAGCAGCTGACGCTGGCCCTGGGCGCTGTGGCGAACCTGGTGCTGGCGCTGTGGAACAACGCCCTGGCGCCGCTGGCCTCCTGGCTGGCGGCTACCTTCGGCCCGGTGTTCAGCCAGGTGTTCCTGGCCGTGAGCGGGGCGGTGACCACGGCGGCAGGCATCGCCGGCGGGGCCGTCGCCGCCGTGCTGGCGGTGCTGCGCGGCCTGGCGGACTTTGTCACCGGCGTATTGCAGCAGGACTGGACCGCCGCCTGGAACGCCATCGCCGGGACCGTGCGCGCCGTGTGGCAGACCATCACCGCCACGGTGGAAAACGCCGTCCACGGCATCCTGGGCGTCGTGCAAAACCTGGCCGGGGCCGTCGGGTCGCTCATCAACGGCATCCTGTCGGGGCTGTCGGGCGTCGGGCAGGCGGCGTCGGGGGCCATCGCCTCGGCAGGGCAGTGGCTGGCGGGCCGCAGCGCCGCCCCGGCGCTGGCCTATGCGCAGGCGGCGCCCATCCCGGCGCTGGCCCGTGGCGCGGTCATCCCGCCCAACCGGGAATTTTTGGCCGTGCTGGGCGACCAGAGCCACGGCACCAACGTGGAAGCGCCGCTGGCTACCATCCAGCAGGCGGTGGCCGCCGTCATGCAGGACTACCAGGACGGCAACCTGGCCGCGCTGGAACAGGTCGTGGCCGTGCTGCGGCAGATCCTGGAGGCCGTGTACGGCATCCGCATCGGGGACGACGTGATCGGCCAGGCGGCGGCCCGGTACACCAACCGGCAGGCGATCATCACGGGGAGGGCTTGAAATGGCAAGAGCAAAAACCGACTGCTACCAGATCGACGGCCAGCCCATGCTGGCCCCGGACGCCGGGGCGGGCTTCTCCTTTTCCGACCTGGACGCCAGCGATTCGGGCCGCACCGAGGACGGCGTGATGCACCGCGTCATGGTGCGCCAGGGCGTGGGCACCTGGGGGTTCGAGTACGCCCACCTGACCGACGCGGAACTGGCCTATATGGAAAGCCTGTTTGCAGGCAAGGCGGAGTTCACCTTCACGCACCCGAAATTCGGGGACAGCGGCGCCGCCGAGACCTGCACCGCCTACCGCTCCCAGTGCAGCGCCGCCTGGAAGAGCAAGATCACCGGCGAGTGGCGCAACTACAAATTCAACATCATTCAGTGTTAAGGGGGTGGACCGATGTTCCTGCACAAGATCACGCTGCCGGACGGCGCCACGCTGGACAGCGGCGCCATCCGCAGCGTACAACTCACCGGGCAGGTCAACGACCAGACCGACCTTTGCCCGGGGGCCGCCTGCGCGGCCTGCGCCGAGATCGAACTGTGGGCCCCGCGCAACGGCCTGACCATCGCCCAGGGCACCGAGATCACGCTGGCGCGCGTCGACGCGGAGAGCGGCGCGCAGACGCCGGTGGGCGTGTTCCTGGCCGAAAAACCGCAGAAAAAGAGCGCCAACGTCATCCGGGTGACGGCCTACGACCGCATGACGCTGCTGGACAAAGACCTTTCGCCCTGGCTGCGGGACCAGCAGGGCAGCTTCCCGATGCCCCTGGGGGCGCTGGTGAAAGCGGTCTGCGCGCAATGCGGCGTGGAACTGCTGCCGGGGAACCTGGAAGCACAGGCCAATACGTCGTACAGCGTCCTGCCGTTTTACGCGGACGGCATGACCGGGCGGCAGATCGTCCAGTGGGCCGCGCAGGCCATGTGCCGCTTTGCGCGCATGACCCCGGCGGGGCAGCTGGAATTCGCGTGGTACGCCCCTGCGGGGACCGGCATCGGGCCCGCAGGGTACTTTGCGGACGGCCTGACCTATGAGGACTACCAGACCGCGCCCATCGACAAAGTACAGATCCGCCAGAGCGCGGAGGACGTCGGCGTGCTCTACCCGCCCGACGAGACCAGCGCCAACGCGCTGGTGCTGGAAGGCAACCTGCTGCTGACGTCCCAGACCGCCGACGCGCTGCGCCCGGTGGCGCAGGCCATTTATGAGATCATGAAAGACATCCGGTATACGCCCCTGACGGTGAGCGTCCCGCTGGACGCCGATTCCCCCGCGCCGGGCGAGATCGTCACGGTGGAGGACGCCTACGGCCGCCGGATGCAGGCATATATCATGCGGCGGACGATCTCCGGCCAGAAAGTCACGCTGGAGAGCACCGGCCACGCACGGCGGGACGGCGCCTCGGCGGTCAATACCCGGAGATGGCAGAACCTCCAGGGCAAAATGCTGGAGATCCAGGCCGATGTGGACGGGCTGAACATCAGGGCGTCCCAGCTGGATGGAAATTATTCGCAGCTTCAGCAGACGGTGGACAGCATCAATCTGGAAGTGTCGGCAGGAGCGGACATGGATGTTTCGGATGGGGCCGCGTGGACGGATTTTTCCGTGAACACAGTGGTCGCCGGGGATATGCTGACCATAGCGGCATCCTCAAATAATGAGTACGGGTCGATCTTCATCCCGGAAAAGAACCTTTCCCGGATTCGAGCAAAAGAAGTTACCTACACCTTCGAGTACAAAGTCGAATCTACGGTCGGGGGAAGTACGTGCGGTGTGATTGTCTGGTACGATTACGCAAATAAGAGTGACGGCGGAAGCTACGCCCTGTACCTCACTTCAGGGGACGATGTAGCACCTACAGATTGGATTCCTGCCACTTATAAGATTGCATTGGAAGAAGATGACATAAGCAAGTTGCAATTCCAGGCAATTATTTACAGCGGCGGTCACGGGGCGTTCTCTGTGCGGAACGTCAAGGCAACGATACGCACAGAAGCCGGGAGCAGCATTTCGCTGACAAGGGATGGGATCGTTATTGGAACGGCCCCGAATGTGGTGCAAATCGACGGTGCACGGGACGCGTTCGCGCAGAGCGACCACAGCGTTACCATCAACAGCGGCACGATCACCTTTGCCGCCAACACGCTGGTGGTGGACAGTGAAAACTTCAAACTGACATCGGACGGAAGTGTGACCATCACCGGCACTTTCCACACGTCCGATGGGACTTCCCGTGTGGATGTGCAGGACGGGCTGATTCGCGTGTGGCGGAAAATCAACGATAACACCTGGAGAGAGGCCGCCACCCTGGCGTCCTCCGGCAACAACGCAGCCATCGGCAACCTGTTCCTGCTGGGGCCGGGGGCCACCGGCGGCCAGGTTTGGAATCTGACAGCTTTTTCCGGCTATGCCGGGGGCGATTTCGCTATCTACAACGCCCGGCAGGAAGCCAAGTTCCAGGTCTACATCAACGGCAACGGCGACGCCGAGGTCTGGGTCAACGGCGTCAAACGATTCTGAACAGGGGGGAACATCCATGAATGATAACGAAAAAGTGGCGGCGCTGCAGGAGCAGCTGCTGCAGGACGTCAACGCAGCCGCCCTGCCGCTGGCCGTCAAGGCCATGGCGCTGGAGAACCTGCTGCTGCGGGTCCGGCTGGCAATGGACGCGGCGAAGGCCCCGGCGGAGGAACCGGCTGCCGCGCAGGAGGGCGCCGCCCATGACGCATGAGCGCGGAACAGGAGGGAGCAACATGACCCGGACCGGGATCTTCAAGGGCCGCGTGCAGATCCCCTACGCCTACGGGCGCTATGGCTGGACGCGCGGCGGCGGCAAGACCTGGCACGGCGGCATCGACCTGGTGGGGCTGGACGATCCCACCATCTGCATGCCGTACTACACCGCCGCAGACGGCACGCAAAAGACCATCCGGGGCACCGTGACCCGGGCGCGGAAAGTGGACAGGAGCACCGGCGACCCCACCTGG
>DHCMC07803__coassemble_686_pt1 | contig 37151 bp, 29 predicted proteins | sample DHCMC07803__metabat2_low_PE_051 | metagenome-assembled genome bin DHCMC07803 | reverse complement strand
GGATGCTTTCAGAAACGAAATGAGTGGATGGTATGGCATTCAATACTCGTGATCGCGGCTTATAATGGCCAGCCAGGGGGAACAAGAAACACTATGGACTTTGCTGAACGATGTGAAGTGGAGGTGAGAAACATTTTGGGTGGAAGCAACGGTTGACAGAAACATATCGTATATGATATAATGTTCTTGCTTTCATGAGAAAGGGGGTCTGAAAAATATGGAAGTTGAGTTTTACAGTACACCGGCAGGTGATGAGGTCGTCGGAGAATTTTTATCGTCATTGCCGGACAAGGATTTGGCGAAGGCGCTTCGAGGAATCGAACTACTGAAACAGATGGGATTGGAACTTCGTGAACCCAATGTAAAGCACTTGGAAGGTCCAATCTGGGAACTGCGTATTAAATTCTCTACAAATGCCTATCGTATTCTGTATGTTGTCTGCGATGAAAATACGGTAGTATTGCTTCATGGCTTCATGAAGAAAACCCAAAAAACGCCGCGTACAGAAATTGCAATCGCGAAAAGTAGGTGGGCAGAGTTAGAAAAAAGAAGATCACAAAAGGATAGATGACAGGTTCCAACAAAAACACAATCTAGAAAATGCTAGGATGACATCATAGTTGCTAATACAAACGACCTAATTGATACTGTTGATAAAACTCATGAAAATGCTGTTGCTGAAAATGCAATAGCATACATAAAACATGAAAATTACTATTGCTACACAAGCGATAGTTTATATAAAAGTACAGATGCATGACTTATATTATCAATAAATGAGTTAGTGCATAATAATGTCTGAGCGATAAAAACAATACTATTGCGAATGACTATGAGGTATATTTAAAATGAATTTCAATGATTACAAGGCCAAAATTTTTTCGGAGCGTCCGGATGTCAAGGAGGAATATGAGGCTCTTGGCCCTCAGTATGAAATTATCTGCGCCGAAATTAAATGTCGTAAAGCACTTGGAATAACCCAGAAAGAATTGGCAGAGCGAATGGGAACGGCGCAAGCTAACATTTCTCGGTTTGAAAGTGGCAGTTATAATCCTTCTTTGGCTTTTTTGCAGAAAATGGCGCAGAGTTTGGGAAAAACATTAAAAATTTCTATGGAATAGGAACAAGGAGCGAAAGCATCAGCTTTCGCTCCTTGTTTTAGCTGGGGCCTCTGACGGTAGGATTTTTGTTCGGTATATAATAAATCACTTCGGCCCCACAATGGTAGTGTCAACATTCTTTCGCAAATTTAGTTTGCAGTCTCTGGAATAAATGAAGTCAGCCAGCAATAGAGGCATCCTCAAAGGCCGCCTCCAAGTGCTTCATGTTCATGTACTTCTTGTTGCCCCACTGGGTGCCGGCCACATGGCGCAGCCGGGCACAGACCAGCATGAGGGCGGAGTTGCCGTCCGGGAAGCTGCCCACTGCACGAGTGCGGCGGCGGATCTCCCGGTTCAGCCGTTCAATGACATTATTGGTACGGATGCGGGTCCAGTGTTCACTGGGAAAATCGCAGTAAGTCAGCGTCTCCTCAATGCCATCCTCCACCTTCTTGGCAGCCTCTTTCAGCTTCATAGAGCGCAGTTGCTCCACCACGGCTTTGGCTTTCTCCCGGGCCGCTCTTTTGCTTTCCTGGGCGTGGATCGCCTTGAGCATCTTTGCCACCAGCTTCACCTTGGAGCGAGGCGTGACCGAGAACACATTGCGGTAAAAGTGGACGGTACAGCGCTGGTACTTGGCTTCGGGGAATACTTCTCCCACAGCCTCCAGCATACCAAGGCACTTGTCTCCAACCACTAACTTGACCCCATCCAGGCCACGGCCGCGGAGCCACTGGAAGAAGCTGACCCAGCTGGCCTTGTCCTCTTTCATGCCTTCGGCTGCACCCAAAACCTCACGATATCCGTCCTCATTCACCGCGATCGCCACCAGAATGGCTACATTTTCAAACTCCCCACCCCAGTTACGGCGCAGGTAGATTCCATCCACATAGACATACGGATATCGCCCGCCTTGCAGAGGGCGGTTCCGCCAATCCTCGATGTGGACATACGCTTTCTTGTTCAGCTCACTGATGGTGGATGGCGACACCTTGCTGCCCCACAGGGCCTCGGTAATATCCTCCACGCGCCGGACGGATACGCCTGCCAGATACATCTCAATGAGAGCTTCTTCCACGCTGCTTTCACGGCGGCGATACCGCTCAATGATGGCGGTCTCAAAGGAGATTCCCTTGAGCTTGGGCACCTTGAGTGTGACATCTCCGGAAGTGGTAGTGAGATTACGGTTGTAGTGGCCGCTGCGGTAGCCTTGGCGCTGCTCATTGCGCTCATACCGGGCAGCTTGGGTCAGCTTGTTGGCTTCTGCCTCCAGCAGCTCATTGAGCGTCTCTTCTACACTGCCTCGCACGAGTTCCTTGAGCTGCCCCTTGATAACTTCTTCGTTTAGCTGTACAATCTTCTCGGACATGGTTTGCTGTCTCCTTTCGAATGGTGTGTCGCGACTTCATTCTACCAGAGATCTGCAAACCATGTCTTCTTTTATTTTTGCGAAACTTATTCTACCTTATCCCCACAATTGCGTGCCGATGTAATCATTTTATGTAGACAATAAATGTTGATATAAAAATTCCTATGCGAATGCCTCTTAGATGTTAACTACGAATAAAACCATGATATTATTGAATACGCCGCCTGAAACGGTGCCCTTAGACCGCACGAATGGTGCAGCCAAACCGCTAAAATGGTGCATGGTGACCGCAGCCATGGTGCATTGACAGGATGGCCACTAAAATGGATTTAGCATCGTCAGATGCAAATTCAATTTAGGAGGCCTTACCATGGTCAATCACAAAGAGATCCTTCGGCTCAAACATCTGGGACTCACAAACCGGGAGATCGCAGATGCTGCTGGCTGTGGCCGCAACACGGTCACACGCACATTAGCCCGTGCTCGGGAGCAACAGCTTGGCTGGCAGCAAGCGCAGTCCATGTCGCAACAGGAAGTTTCCCAGTGGCTATTTCCAACCGAGCAAAAGAACCCTGTCTACAAGATGCCGGACTACGAGTGGGTACACCGTGAGATGCAGAAGAGCGGCGTCACCCTGAGTCTGTTGTGGGTGGAATACTGCGAGCGGTATCGCCGCCGGGAGAGCAGCGTGGAAGAAGCCCTCATTGAGATGTACCTGGCAGGCGTATCCGTTCGGCGTGTGGAGGATATTACCGAGGCCCTCTGGGGCAGCAAAGTCTCTCCCTCCACTATAAGTGAGTTAAACAAGAAAGCGTATGTCCACATCGAGGATTGGCGGAACCGTCCTCTGCAAGGCGGACGATATCCGTATGTCTATGTGGATGGGATCTATCTGCGCCGTAACTGGGGCGGCGAATTTGAAAACGTAGCCATTCTTGTGGCAATTGCGGTCAATGAGGACGGATACCGTGAGGTTCTGGGTGCCGCCGAGGGCATGAAGGAGGACAAGTCCAGCTGGGTCAGCTTCTTCCAGTGGCTGCGTGGCCGAGGTCTGGACGGTGTGAAACTCATTGTTGGAGACAAGTGCCTTGGTATGCTGGAGGCCGTGGGAGAAGTATTCCCCGAAGCCAAGTACCAGCGCTGTACCGTCCACTTTTACCGCAATGTGTTCTCGGTCACGCCTCGCTCCAAGGTGAAGCTGGTGGCAAAGATGCTCAAGGCGATCCACGCCCAGGAAAGCAAAAGAGCGGCCCGGGAGAAAGCCAAAGCCGTGGTGGAGCAACTGCGCTCTATGAAGCTGAAAGAGGCTGCCAAGAAGGTGGAGGATGGCATTGAGGAGACGCTGACTTACTGCGATTTTCCCAGTGAACACTGGACCCGCATCCGTACCAATAATGTCATTGAACGGCTGAACCGGGAGATCCGCCGCCGCACTCGTGCAGTGGGCAGCTTCCCGGACGGCAACTCCGCCCTCATGCTGGTCTGTGCCCGGCTGCGCCATGTGGCCGGCACCCAGTGGGGCAACAAGAAGTACATGAACATGAAGCACTTGGAGGCGGCCTTTGAGGATGCCTCTATTGCTGGCTGACTTCATTTATTCCAGAGACTGCAAACTAAATTTGCGAAAGAATGTTGACACTACCTATTCGCCTGCCGGATCTGCTGGTGGAAATCTCTGTGGCCCGGGCCAACGGAACCTACCGGGATTACATGAAAAAGCTCAGGAAAGAGAAACTACTCATCCTGGATGAGTGGCTACTCTATCCCCTCAAGGAGGCCGAGGCCCGGGATGTGCTGGAACTGGTAGAGGCCCGGAACAAGGTGGCCTCCACCATCTTCTGTTCCCAGTATGATACCAGCGAGTGGCACGAGAACCTGTACGACCCCACCCTGGCCGACGCCATCTGTGACCGAATCATCTACAACGCCTATACCATCCAAATTGAGGGCGAGTCCATGCGAAAGCGCAAGGGCATTCCCGAGTAATTCCCTGCATGGCGGTCTGGTGCACCACGCTCCCGGCCGCCATGCACCATCTCTGCGGAAGCAGTGCACCATCCCAGCGGTGGCGATGCACCATCATCCGCGGTCAAGCTGCACTTTTGGAGCGGCATATGCATATTATCAAGCGTTCTCTTGAAAAATAAAGATCCGTTTATAAGGTGGTAAGACTTTGACACCGGTTTCTCGTTCTTTACATAAGCTGTAAAATTCTGCTTTCATTACAAAAAAATGAAGTACCGAACTATAAGAAGTTGAGTTTGTTGGCAAGAAAAATGGCATTTGGACGTTGCAACGAAGGACCGGCACGGTTTATACTGTAAGTAAAAGAAAAACGAGGAGGCACCCTCATGGCAGACGTGGAAAAACTTCGCAAGGTCAAACAGTGCATTGATAGCCTGGCGGAAGGACTGAACCCTTTTACCGGACAGCCTTTGCCAGAGGCGGATATTGTCAACGATGTGCGGGTGTCACGGAGCCTGTTTTTGGTGTCAGCGTTTCTGCAGGAGCAGATGCAAGGGACAACGGCCAAGAAACCCGGAAAAAAGCAGGCTTTCCGGTTGAGCCTGGAGGAACGGGAACGGGTGGAGTTCTCTTCCCAGCCCATACCTGCCAGCGAGCTGGCCCGGCGGATGAACGATGCTGTCGGTACGCAGGACTGCAAGAAGATCAGTTATCGCCAGATCACCGATTGGCTGGTGGAAGTAGGGATGCTCAAGCTGGTGGAAAATACGGCGGGTACTCAGCGCCGCCGTCCCACCGATAGCGGAGAGAAACTGGGGATATCGGTGGATAACCGGGTAGGACAATATGGCCCTTATCAGGTGGTTTTATACAGCGAGGATGCCCAGCATTTTATTGTGGATAATGTGGATGCCATTGTGGCCTTTACGGCAAGTAAAGAAAAGGGCACACAACGATAAGTGTGAGGTGAGCAGAGAAAACGACACGTGAAAAGGTCGGCTTAGGTAAACAGATGAACATAGTGGATGCAGCGGCCAATCTAATAATTTTCTAATTATGATTATTAGAATCATGATTAGCAAGATAGTTTTCATGGTACTTTTTCTCGTGTCCCTAAAACAAACTTGGTAGTGTTTGCGGTGCCCCCAAAATTCCTGGAAGCCAACTGTAGCTTATCAGTTACAAAAATTCCGAAAAAAATCTATAAACAAAAAGCGGAAGGTGGAGCTTACCTTCCGCTTTTGTATAATTTGAATATTCGGAGTTTTCTTCTAATAGCACGGTGCCACTTAGAGCCACAAAATGCAATTCTTTTCAAGCGCAGTTTTGCGCTCTTTCCAGTCTGGCATGAACATGGTAAGAAAGGCGTAGAACTGTTTGGAGTGATTGGGATGAACCAGGTGGCATAGCTCATGAACAACCACATACTCAATACAGTTTCTGGGGGCTTCCAACAATTGCTTATTCAGTGTAATGATCTGCTTTTTCGGAAGACAGGAACCCCAACGGGTTTCCATGGAACGGATACGAAGCTGCGGTTTTGCCACGCCATATTTTTGAAAAGGCGGATAGGCCTGATCTAAAATTTCACGAAAGATCGCTTCACATTGACGGTCCAAGTATCGGGTAATCAACCGTTGCTTTTTGCTGAAGTCTGTGGTGTCTTTGACGTTCAGAAACAGATAAACGCCATCCGTGTATACGGTTTCTTTTGCGGCAGAAGCAACTTTCAGGCGCAAACCACGCCCCAGAAAATAGAAGGTTTCTCCACTGACATACTGCTTGGGTTGAGGAGAATATCGAGCAATTTCAGCAAACTTATCCTGTGCGGCAAAGATATAGGAGGCTTTGCTCAGAATAAACGCATCGATCTCTGAAGCGGGAACATCGGGATTGGCGGAAAGAAATACACGGCCATCTTTATGAATTCGGAGATTCAAGTTTTTAACAGGCTTTTGTTCCAGAAGATAGGAAATCTCCCGGTTTTCACAGCGCACATGGCGCGTCATATCAGAGGCCATCTTTGTTAAAACCTCCGTAGTGCGACTGTTTTTACATTTTCAATGATCTTATCTATGGTGTCAAAGGAAAGTTTCAAGCTACGCTCCTTCTCGTAGCGGTAGAACAAGTCATCGATGTCTTGGGAAATACGGTCGTGAATGGTTTTGTTGTCGGTCCAGTCCACCTGGCTGTGAGCTGCGATGATTTGGGTGATTGCAATGGACATTTCGGCAGCAAAATCAGGCGGAACCTCTGCTTCCTGCGCTTCATCGAAGATAGCAGACAGGACACCATAAAAGGCCTGGGCGTGTACGTTGTTCTTGATGGAATCCGGGTAAGCAATGGTGCTTTTTCCGGCATGATAATCTTCCATGATGGCGCGCATCTTTGCCAGATACTCGGCTTCCGTAATGACTTTTTCTTTGTATTGCTCCAACGCAGTTTTGATACGCTTGGAAAAACTGTCATAGTAGGCAGGGTTTTCCTGATACTTGGCACTGATGCTTTTGGTCAGCTTGCTGGTAATGGCATCTGCTTTGGAACGGGAGGAGCCCAAACTTTCCAGTTCGCGCTCAAAATCATCCTTGTTCAAGATGTCAATGGGGCTAGTGATTTGCTTGAGACCGGCTACCGAAAGATGTGTGTCCAGCAAGTTCTGCATTAAGGGCTCATATTCCCGGTTGTCGATGGCATCGCAATAGCGGATTTTCACACTGCGGCGCACTTTGGAGAAGAAGGCAAAGGCAGACTGATAACGTTTCAACTCCGGTTTTGGAAGTGCTTCGTAGGCCTGCTCTGCATTTAATACCAAGTTAAGAGCGCGGCCAAAGGAGCATAGACGGTTGTAGAATGTCTCGCGGCGTTTATCATCTGCCAGGGAAACTTCCACAGCTTCAGAGTCCTGCGGATTCTCCAGGGAAGCAAATAGTTCCGTGAGTTGAGTGTAGGCCTCCCGCAGCGAACCGATGGACGACATGACATCCACCACAACACCTTTGAGATCGCCACTGTCGAAGTTTTCGAGACCGGCACCGCTGTACAGATCCATAGCGGTATCCAGCTTTTCGATAAGGCCACGATAATCCACGATTAAACCGTAGTCTTTTCCTTCACACAAACGGTTGGTGCGGGCAATGGCCTGTAACAGGCCGTGCTCCTTCAACTCCTTGTCGATGTACAAAACCTGGCAGATGGGGGCGTCAAACCCTGTCAGCAGTTTGCTGCAGACGATCAGAATGTCGATGTCACCGGCGCAGAACTGATTCTTCATAGACTCTTCGTAGGCGTCGGCGTCACCATATCGATTCATCATCTTATTCCAGTAAGCCAGTACTTTGTCGTCGGTCCCCTCATCTGCATCGTCGACACTTTCCCGCATATCCGGCGGGGAAATCACAACAGCACAGTTCAAATCCCCGAATTGTTCAAAACATTCCAGATAACGCACAGCGTCCCGCTTATAGTTGGTGGCCAGCATGGCTTTGAAACCGGTGGCTTTGAATCCTTCGATAAAGTGATTGTTGATATCCAACGCGATACGCTTGATACGGGCGTTGGTGGAGGTGAGACGGCGGATGCTGCTCCATTTCCGGGAAAGGTCATCCCGCTGAGCTTCGGTAAGACGTTTAGTGGTCTGTTGGAACCAAAGGTCAATATTTTCCTCGTCCACGTTCTGATCAACAAAGCGACCTTCATAGATCAGCGGAACAATCGCGCCGTCATCTACACCGTCCTGAATGGTGTATTTGTGAATTAGTTTCCCAAACTTAGTCACGGTATTTTTCTCTCTTTTCATGAGAGGCGTGCCGGTAAAACCGATGTAGCAAGCATTGGGGAAGACTGTGCGCATACGGGTGGCCAGTAACCCATAGTTGGAACGATGACTTTCATCCACCAGGAGAAAGACATCCCGGGACAGGTTTTTGTGCTCCAGCTTTTCTGCCGTGTTGAACTTATTGATAATGGTGGTGATCACATCGGCACGGCCATCTTGCAACAAGTCTACCAGATTGCGTCCGCTGGTGGCTCTGGCTGGATTCAGACGGGTGTGAGAAAAAGTAGCGGCAATCTGGCGATCCAGCTCCTTGCGGTCGGTAACAATAATGACTCGGGGATGGCAAACAGAAAGCTTCATCAGCAGATATTTGGCCAGCATGACCATCGTCAGACTTTTGCCGCTGCCTTGCGTATGCCAGATGACGCCGCTTTGCCGGTTGCCTTTTTCATCAGGTTGCCGGATGGTTTGGATAATCTCCTGGATGGCAAAATACTGCTGATAGCGGCAGATTTTTTTCACGTTGGCATCAAACAGCACAAAGTACCGAATCAGTTCCATCACACGGGCTGGGGTGAACAGAGAAATCAGATTGCGGTCCTGCTCGGTGGGGATGCGGTTATGGATATGGCGGGCAAGGGCATCTTTCAGAAAGTCAGTATCCTGCTCTTTCCATACGGTCCAGAATTTTTTTGGCGTGCCTGCGGTGGCATATTTTACGCTGTTTTTGTTGGTGGCCAGTACAATCTGGGCAAACTTGTACAGCTGGGGAATGTATTCTTTCTGTTGGTTGCGGATGTTCTGCTCCACAGCCTGCTCTACACTGATCTGCGGTGCTTTGCACTCGATGACGGCAAAAGGAATGCCGTTGATAAACAGAACCAGATCCGGTCGTGCGTTGTGCAGCTTATCGCGGCTGTCAACGGCAAATTCTTCGGTTACATGGAACAGATTATTTTCAGGATGTTCCCAGTCGATATACCGCAGATTGAAGCTGAGAATTTTCCCTTCGCCCACGGTCTCAGGGTAGCTTTTGCCCAAAAGCAGCGCATCGTAGATCTTTTCGCTGGCGCGCACCAGACCGTCTGCAAGAGGTTCATCCAGATCGTCCATGGCGCGTTCGATGTTGGCGGCGGAAAATTCATTTTCCGCACCGGCAAAGGTATACCGGTTCAGCCGGCGCAGCTGGCCGCGCAGAATGTCTTTCAGCAGCACGTGATACCGGCTGCCGCGCTGCGCTTCGCAGTCCTGCGGGGAAATATAGGTATACCCGATGGACTGCAACAGATCGAGCGCGGGCTGCTGGCTGATATTTTTTTCCAGATAGACAGAAGAGGCAGTCATGATTTATGTACCTCACATTTGTGTTTTGCCCGATTCATTAGATATCTGCCCAATGCTCTCCCAACTCTTCATCCCATTGTTCACAGGTCTGGGTACTAAGCTCGTGAGCAACCGAAAGGGCCAGTAGTTCATGCGGAGCGATACGCTGCACGCCGGTGTAGGCTTTACCCTGCTCATCTTTTACAATAATGTACAAAGGCTTGTTGGTGGATGTGCCCTTATTCCCCGTTGTAGAGGATGAACACTGTCTGCAAAGGGCGTTGGCAAGTGCGATCAATTGTTTTGGCAACTCTATATAAATTTCTTTTGTATCGTGAGCATGCAAAATAGGGGAAAATGCGGTTCCTTTAATATATTTTTGTGTAGCCAAGAGATTGGGAAGTTCTTTTCCATGATATTTAAAGGTGATAGATTCTATAATAATTTCACGGTCCGAAGTGTTCGTAAGAACCAGTTTGGCCAAGTAAGGATCTTGCTCCCCTTTTAATGATAAAGAAACAGACATGTGCCGTTGGAATACAGAAAGTTTCTGAGAAATAGTAACTAGCGGCGAAAAGGATGCTCCCAATGAAGCAAATGCGTCGAAAATCTCGATAAAACGATCAATGATATTCATGCTTGAACCCTTACAATCCCTGTCAGCAAAAGCTGCATCAGGGCTTTTTTCTTTTGCCTCTCCTGCTCGATATCCTGACGAAGCAGGTCGATTTCCCGGTCGGCAGTGGACAGAACTTTGGCGATGGCGGTTTGTTCGTTGAGAGATGGATATGGGATTTTTATGCGTCCGAAGTCCTCGTAACTAATTTGTTTTCCATCGCGTATGCCATATACAGCGATATTTAAGCGATTGATGTAGTCTGTGCTTTTAAAAAACTGTTTGTAATACTCGTCTGATATTTTTTCGATGGATTTCAATACTGTATAAGCGGGACTTACGATGCCAGTATAGTCTGAATATTCTATGCCGCCTTGAAATGAACGCAAGCTGATAACGAAATTTCCTTTTTCCACCTTTTTATAGGAGGAAAGTGAATCGGCCTCGTATTTTATATCGATACCAACCTGATCCCGAGGAACAATACCGCGATCTTGCGTTGAAGACAAAACTTGTAGATCCCCAGAATGTTTTTTGTCCGTTATACTTTTGAATATCTCGCGTGCTGGTATATATTTCCAGGTGCCTTCAAAATCGGGTAAGCGCCTTTTGCCTGTCAATAACTGCTGCATGAGATATTTTTTTTGACGGTACTTTTCGACTAGGCGTTTTTCTTTCAGCTCAATTAGCCGGTCTTGTGTGGAAAGAAAGGTAACAATCTTTTTTTGCTCCTCTTGCCTTGGAAAATATATTGGAAATGCTCCAACTATGTCGCTGCTCAAATTTTGCTGTTTTGTCCCTTGGGCATAGCGCAATCCAATAACTTGACCATTATTTAGATACCAATAATAGAAAAACTCATTTTCAATACCCTTAAATTCAGTAAATGCGATGCACGCTTGGCTTATTGTGCATCGTTTTCCGATAATTGAAACCGTGCCCCTAATACCCTCTGCTTCAAGGCCGTATATTGCAATGACAACCGTGCCGGGATTATACATTTGAAGATGACTATTGGCAACTGCTGTTTCACTGATTTTCTCTCTTGTATTCCATATTGTTTTTCTTTTTAGTTCCCCACTTGTAACCCATAAGATATTTCCATAAAAATTTTCTGCGGTATCTCGCCGTGGAGTGCTACCTGAAGATAGTGCGCAAATTCTGTCTATACGTGACTCTTGCCATGATTTAGGCACAATTCCCCAAAAAGCTTTCCGATACCCTTCCGGAACATCTCCCCGGCGGATCTTCTCAATTCGATGCTTGATTGTGTCGGTCATTTGGGTGAAGCCTCCTGCTTCTTTTTCTGGTACAACTTATATAAGAAAATAATGTTGGACGCAACCAGATTCAAAACATACTCGACATATTCATCGCCAACGGTTTCCACGTGGCAGCCTTGTCCATGCCCGGTTTCTTTGTTCCGTACAGTGGCAGCGCCTGTTTCTAAGGCGGTACAGATTGTTGAAAGATGCGTTCCGAGATAAGCCGGAAAGAACGACTGGGTTTTCAGAATTTCAACCAGAGGCTTTATTGTTGCACGTTTTTCATCAAAGGGATAACCCAACCCTAAACAAATGGTTTTCATAACGCTTTCGAACGCCTTTGCGGCGTTCAGAATGGCATCCTTGTTTTGGCCGCTCCGGAAACGGTCAAAAGCTGCAAGATATTCATCTTCAGCGCCACGGAATTCTTCATCGGCGAGCAGAACGAGCGATGGCTTCACGATGTTTTTGTGTGCGAACGTGTTGGTTTTTACAATGATTTGGCCATTGGTGAATTCGTAGCCCAGCTGATGTTGCTTCAGACGTAGATTGAGTTCTTCGATTGCATCTTTAGAGAAGTTATCATAGAATACGTAGTACTCCTGTTGAACTTTATGGTTAGAGATGAAATAGCCAAAGATAAAGTCCATAAAATCGATGAAATCTTGGCTGTTGCATGTGTCAATATAGCGCTGCAATGCTGCAGGCGAATTATTTTCAGTGTAATTGTTTCCAGAAATGGACTTGAGCCCTTTCTCTTGTGCGTAAACTTTGCATAGGGAAGATGTTAAACTAAGAGGGGAACTCTGATGAAATAACACATTGCTGACGATAGTATAAAATTGATTTCGGAAGGATTGGGGAAACTCGTTATATTTAAATACTTCGGGCTCACCACTGGCGTCCTTTAATCTTTGAGAATAAAGTGTATACATAAAACTACCTCACGGTTTCAACCGTTTTACATCTGCCGTCAGTTCGTCCACGTCGTCCTGAGCTTCGAGCTTGCGGCGATGTGCGTCGTACTGCTCGTATTGCGTTAAAGCCAGCTTTTCGGCTACTTCCCGCTTGACGGTACCGAAGTTTTCCAGGACATCCCGGCCATTGAACCGAAGAAAATCACCCAGCTTATTTTCCCAGTCGGCCATGTGCATAGGATGGCGGCCTTTTGCCTGCAGTTCTGCGTAGTCCAGGTACATATTGACAATGAGGTTCAGCGTACTGATTTCCTCCTGAGTCATATAGTTCTTCGCTACGGTGACGTCACCACGGCGGACTTTGGCTCCTTTGAAATTGGTAAGGCCCATATTGTCCTTGGAGGCATCGGCCCGGGCAGCGATGATCTCCGGTGCTGTGTGACCGGTAGCTGCATATTCCAGCTTATTCTGCACCGATTTGAAGAAATTCTGGGCGATTAGGCTTTTGCTGTCGTAGTCGACAGAGAGGGCGAAGATCTCCTTAACTTTCTGGTAAACGCGCTTTTCGCTGGCTCGGATGTCCCGAATGCGTTCCAGTAATTCGTCAAAGTAATCCGCGCCGAACTCCTTGGGATTGCGCAGGCGATCATCGTTCAGAACAAAGCCCTTCTTCATGTATTCGGTTAGAATCCCACTGGCCCACCGGCGGAAATGCATACCGACATTGCTGCGCACACGATAACCAATTGCAAGAATCATGTCGAGATTATAGTAATCAAGCTCGCGGCTTACCTGCCGGTTTCCTTCAATTTGAACTGTTCGGAATTTCCGAACAGTTGCCGCGGGGTCAAGTTCTCCATCCTTGAAAATATTGCTTATGTGCTCACTAATAGATGACTTGGCTACTTGATAGAGATCACACATGGATTTTTGCGTCATCCAGATGGTATCGCCCTCAAAGTAGACATCGATCTTGGTGTCACCTTTTTCGTTCTGATAAATCAGGATTTTGCCGGTATTTTCCAGCTCGTTGCTCATAACCCCAGTTCCTCCAGATATTGTTTCATCTGTGCCTGTACCTGCGCCAGTTCCGCTTCGATATTGGCAATGTTGCGCTGCACCTCGTCGATGTCAACCAGTTCTTCCTCCTCAAAAGTATCCACGTAGCGGGGAATATTCAGGTTGAAGTCGTTCTCCCGGATTTCATCCAAAGAGGCAAGATAACTGTATTTGTCTACGGTCTCCCGCTTCTCGTAGGTGGAGACAATCCGGGCAATGTCGGTGTCGCGCAGAATATTCTGGTTCTTGCCCTTCTCAAAATTGCCCTCCCCGGAAGCATCAATAAACAGCACATCCCGCTGCGGACGATTTTTCTTGAACACCAGAATGCAGGCCGGAATGCCGGTACCATAAAACAGATTGGCGGGCAATCCAATCACGGCATCCAAAAGATTCATCTCCACCAGTTGCTGGCGGATTTTCCCTTCGCTGGCCCCGCGGAAGAGCACGCCGTGGGGCAGCACGATGGCCATACGGCCATTTTCTGCATCCAGACTGGCCAGCATATGCAGCACAAACGCGTAATCACCCTTGGAAGTGGGCGGTACACCCCAATCAAACCGGTGGTAAGGGTCCAGCTCGGCTGTCATTTTTTTCTTGCCTTTGCTGTCCGACTCTACATCAGTCAGAAAGCCGCTGTCCCACTTATCCAGGCTGAAGGGCGGGTTCGCAACCACAACCTGGAATCTCATCAGACTGTCATCTTCAATATTCTGCGGGTTGGATAGGGTATCCCCCTGCCAGATGCGGGCGTCATCCACCCCGTGCAGGAACATATTCATTGTGCACAAGGCCCAGGTCTGAGCGTTGAGTTCCTGGCCGTAGATGGCAACCTTGCCGCTGGGCACCTTTTTATAGGCTTTCAGCAACAGGCCGCCGCTGCCGCAGGTGGGGTCGTAGATACGGTCATTCTCTTTGGGCTTTACTAGGGAAGCCACCAGTTCGGATACCTGGCTGGGAGTAAAGAATTCGCCGCCCTTTTTGCCGGCGTCCGAAGCGAACATGGCAATCATATATTCGTAGGCGTCGCCAATGATGTCGGCCGAGCCCAGCTGGCTGGGGCGAAGATCCAGCTTGTGGAAATCTTCCAACAGATTGCGGAGCGTAGCGTTTTTCTCCCGCACATCTCCGAAATCCACCTGGGAGTTGAAATCGATTGCCCGGAAGACATTGCGCAGCTTTCCGCTGTTGTGCTCTTCGATGCGGGACAGCGCTACATTGATCATCTGGCCGATCTGCGGCTCACTGCGGTGATCGTACAGATAATCAAAGGTGGACTCTTCATCCATGGCAAAGCGCTCACGGCTCATGGCGCGCTCCACACGGCGCATATCACCCTCATACTGTTGGATGTACTCCTGGCGTTTCTCCTTGGAAACGTCGCTGAGATATTTTACAAACAGCATGGACAGAATGTAGTCCTTGTACCGGGAGCTGTCGATTTTGCCGCGGAAGCTGTCGCAGGCGCTCCACAAAACCTGTTCAATGTCGTTTCGGGTTGTCATACAGAAGTACCTCGTTTCATAGATGAATCTTCCCGCGCAAGAATCGCGGCGTAGTATTTTTCTTTTTCCTCTGCTAGTTGGTGCAGCAAGGCCGTTTCGCGCCGGGCTAGTTTGTGAATCTGTCCGATTCGTTCCTGCTGAGCAATCGGCGGAACATGAAATTGGAACTGCGTGAAGAAAGAGGCTTTCACGGCACTGAGTACATTACTCGTAGTGCTTGTATAGATTCGACGTTTCACAGCCGGGGTATTCAGCAACCAAAAGAGATAGTCCGGCAACAGAGCGTTGCTCTCCGTTCGGATGATCATGAAATTGGAAGAGACCACCAAACCGGCGGTTGTAGAATCAATGAGTATGGCAGTGTATGGTGTGGTCAAGCGGACGATCACGTCGCCCGGCTGGGTCAGATATTCCGCCTTGAGTGGCTCCGACGCGTGAAACACACTGAGGTCCTCCTGGGCGATACTGCCATCGGGGTGAATGGAACGAAGAGTAAGAAGGTTATAGCAGTACGGTGTGGGCTCACGGGACTCTTTGCGCGCCAGCACAAGCCCGCTTCGTACGGAAGCAAGTTCCCCTAAATGCATAGGCTCACCTCTGAGATGTCATGAAGTAAAAATAACGCGTACAGAGAGCAATTCAACCTCTGCACTCAAGAGTATAAAGGATGGGACGGGATTTGTCAAGAAAAACTATGTCATGGGAGAAAAATAACGAAAGGAGCCTACACAAACCACACCTATATGTTAAGAGGGAAGATAAGATGAGCGCTTCTAAATATAGATGTGTGGATTATTTTGAGTGCGTTGATAAGCGACGATAATAAGTACGAAGCAATTGTTATGCTAATTAACTATGAAATGCGTTATTGGAGTTGGAGCAATCTTCGCATTTGTTAGGGCATTCTTCCATTTCAAAAATTGTAGGGTTCCTTCTTACCCCAACGTAAGGGATTTTTCGTGCCTTACAAATATTTATGATTTCCTGCCGATCTTTGGGAGACATTCTATTACCTAAAAATACTTTTGTGATAGGGAAAAATAGAATGTTATATCCAGATGCTTTTAGATTTGATCCCATAGGTAGCAATAGACGCCATTCGTTTTGAAATGCCCAATCAATGCTTTTGCGTAATGCTCCGTGAAAATAGATGTCCCACAGCCACTCTTTTGTTAAGTCATTGTCCTCTATTTTTGCAAGGCGCTCCGTCATGTCAGGGCGAGTTTTACAATAAATCATGGGGAACAAGTTGCAATAAACTGTGGTGTATGAAGGATCGCTTGGCAAGATTGTATATTCTACACAAAAACCTTTGTGCTCATTTGCATAAGATCCTCCCCACATTAATTGTGAGAACGGTGTTGTAGCGAAGCAGCTTGCCCGGAAGGTGTTTTGCAAACTGCGCGAATAGTCCTTGAAAGATGAGACAATTGCTCCGCCAACGGCTTTGCCTAGATCGTGATGTTTGGAAAGTTCAATTTGTAACTGGAGAACAAAAAGTTCATTTGACTTTTTTTCTATGAGTGTGTCGGGCTTTTTTGTGAATAGTGATGCTTGTCCAATAGCAGGATCAAAGCGCTCGCTTACTGCATGGACAAGGGCGTCGCCTAGTTCTTGTGTTGACATAGAAGCATTGACGGAAAGCTGACAGCGTTTGCAGTATTCTAACAGGCGTATTTTTTCATATGTTTGAAAGTCCAAACTAATATCCGAATCGTATACATCATCGAACAAACTTGGAGATTGCAGAAAAACTGTATTATTCTTTAGCGCTTCTTTTGAATAGTTTATCGTTTTCGGCTTTCCGGTTTTCTCATCTAATATAGGCTTGCCTGAAACAGGGTCAGTTAGCGTGGTCGGCAAGTTAGAGAAGTATTTATACAATTTGCCGGGCATAATGCCTTTAGCTCGAAATGCAAATTCATCATACCCCATGTTTTGAATATCTTCTAACGCTAAAATTTCTCCATTGATAATACAACAGGAGTTCAGAAGCGTTGGAGTGACATTTTGAATTAAAGAGAGCATCGATTTTAAATCGGATTTGTTAGGAGTCAAATGTATTCTCCTTCCTTTTTTCGACTCTTTAAGTTAATTATATCAGTTTTGTGGTAATACGGGAAAAAAACTTGGGGATACTTGGCTTCTTTGCAGCACCCTAGGATATTTTATACTAGTTTTGATGGGGCGAGACGGATGAGCGGACGGACTTGTGCTTTCTACTTGATGGAGGGATAAAACTATAAAAAATAAAGGCGCATCTCTACGATCTGAAGATGCACCTGTGGTAAGCATATGTTACTTTTTGGCGCCAGCAACCTCCCGTATCATCCCATAATGTTTCCGGCTCTTCCTCGTGATCTTGTTATAATCATCCGAAACCAGATAATCCAGCAGCCACGTTTTCGGCACCATGAACCGCGGGCGGCGCTGGATGGTGCGCAGGCGGCCCTCGGTGCACCAGCGGCTGACTGTGTGTGGGGTATAACCGGTGAAGCGGGCGATCTGCTCCACGGTCAGTACGTCGGGGGCGTCGGCCAGCTGCTGTTCCAGATGGCGGCGGAGAAGCAGACGGCTGACGATCTCGTAGTCGAGGGTACGGGCCAGGGATACGGCGGGCGGTTTACGCTGGGGATAGTTCTTGTACCACCCACTGGGAGGAGCATAGAACTCCGGCTCAGTCAGACGGCGGCGCAGGTAGGCGGCCACGTCTATTTTGGCAATCTTATAGCATCTGGTGCGCTTGCCGGTGTGGATGCAGGGCACCAGCCCGCTCTGCAGCAGGTAGAGCGAAGTACGGGTGCCGATGTGGCAGGCTTGGCGGAAGTCATTGCGGCTCATGGGGTCAGGATAGGGCGCCAGCAGCGCGTCGATCTCCTCTGCCAGCCGGTCCTGTGTAGTGGTTTGTTCGTTCATATCGGATTCTCCTTTGATGAAATTCGGACCCGGAGAAACCGTATCAGTACGACAAGATTCTTGAATTTTGGGGTGATTTTCTCGCCTGCGGGGGAATTCTGCGCCGGGACAAACCGGCCAGAACCTGCCCCGGCGGGCCGGATGCCCTGCCGGTTATCTTGCACGGCATCTTGCATTTTTCCCGGAAGGCGTTGCTTTTCGCCCCGAACGGTGGTACTATACTTTTACTTGTACCCACGCGGTTTTGTGGGCGGATGCGCCGGAAATCCGCGTGGTGTGGCCAAAATGGGCGGGACGAATCGGCCTGTTTTGACCCTGGGGGAGCACAGACGGCATTCGGGACACAAAACTCGAAATGCTTTAGGTCTCGAGAGAGGCGCGTGGGTTCGACTCCCACCATCTCCGCCAGTGCCCAGGAGACTTATCTCCTGGGATTTTTTATTTTCAATCTATCGGATTGGATGTTGTGGAAATAATAGCCCTGGACTATTTCTCTACGACAATATGATCATATCATAACGCGGCATAAACTGCTATAATCAAAAGAGACAAAGAATATGAGTTTATTGGTACAAAAAATCAATTATTCCATATATAATCTTGAACAGCACCGACTTTCCGCTGCCGTTAGCGCCAACCAAGCCAACAGTTGCTCCCTGTTCTGCGAACAGGGAAACATTCTGAAGAATTGCCCTGCCGCCAAAACTTTTTGATACATTCTTTATTTCAATATATGAACTCATATTCTGTCCTCCTACACGCAGTTCCATCCGTTGTCCTTCCCGCTGCCGGCCGGCGGCCGCCGCCTGACGGAAAACATCGTGTATTTTGAACTGCGGCGGCGCGGTTACGCGGTTTATATCAGAAAGAACGAAGCGAAGGGAATTGATTTTGCGGCGGTGCGGTGCGGCGAGCGCATCTGCGTACCGGGGTGCCGACAACGGCCGGAGGAATAGGATCGTACGATCTGCGCTGTCAGCAGAGGTATGAGGAAGCAGGGGTGAAGGCTGCGCCGGAACCGGGCTTGACCGGTAGGCGCTACCGTATGCTATCCTGTTTATACGGTGCCGTATCGGGCAGGCGGGATGCAGCCTGTCCCCGGCGCACAACAGGAGGTATGAACGTTAAGGAAAACAGGAAAAACAACCAACCGCTCGACCTGGCCGTCACCGATCCCGAATGGACGGCCATCACAACAGCCTTTGCCGGGCAGGAAGCGCCGGCGGCCAGCCCGCTGACCGGCAAAGAGAGGGTCATCCGCATCGGCACTTCCCCGATGACGCCGGGGCAGTTCCTGGTCGATCTGTGGCCCAAAGTCCACAGCCTTTGCCCCGACATCAAGTTCGAACTGGTGCCGTATGAGAACACGCCGGAGAACGCGCGGGAGATCCTCGCAAACCTCGGCCAGAACATCGACATCGTGGCCGGGCCCTTCGACGCCCGGGCGCTGCAGAACTGGCGGTGCGCGGCGCTGCTGCTGAGCCGGGAGCCGATCCGGCTGGCGCTTTCGCTGCACCATCCGCTGGCCGGCAAAACACGGCTGACCGTGCAGGATCTGCACGGCGAACGGCTGATGATGATCCGCCGCGGCTGGAACGGCGCGATGGACGCGCTGCGGGACGGCCTGGCGCAGAAGCACCCCGAGATCGAGATCGTGGATTTCGACTTCTTCAACCTCGATACCTTCAACCGGTGCGAGAACGCCAACGACCTGATGGTGGCCATCGACAACTGGAAGAGCGTCCACCCGCTGCTCAAGGTGGTGCCGGTGCGCTGGAAATTCACGATCCCCTCCGGCATCCTGCACGCGCCGGCCCCCTCGCCCACAGTGGAACGGTTTCTCGAAGCCATCCGCCAGGTCACCGGCGCCGGTGAGGAACTGCCCGGGGGCCGATGACACGCCGGGCGGGGCCGTCCCCCTTGACGGCGGAAAGATTTTACGTTATAATACAAAACTGTACAGCAGCGACTGCTGCAGAAAGGAAACGAGTCAGCATATGAACGCCGACGGCGACGCCGAACCGGACCGACCCACTTTCGATCACGAATTTAGTATAAGAGCATAGCCCCGCCGGGAACTCTGGCGCAGGGCTGTGCTTTTTTGCGTTTTTGCCGCTGCGCAGAAATTCTGCATCCCCTCTGCACACAAAGGAGCGTTTATTTCCGTGGAAAACTTACCCGCACAAATTTTACTGCAGGTCGTCTTTATCCTGCTCAACGCCTTCTTCGCCGGGTCGGAGATCGCGTTTTTGTCCCTCAACCCGGTCAAACTGGATAAACAGGCCGACAACGGCGACAAGACCGCCGCCCGGCTGCTGGCCCTGGTCGAAAACCCCAACCGCTTTTTGTCGGCCATCCAGGTAGCCATCACGCTGTCAGGCTTCCTCGGCGCCGCCTTCGGTACCGAGAACTTCTCCGGCTATCTGGCGGATTTCCTCAGCGGCCTGGGCCTGCCGCTGCCGGCCGGGGTGGTGTCGGTGTTCTCGATGGTGGTGGTCACCATCGTCATCTCCTTCTTCTCCATCGCCTTCGGCGAGATGGTGCCCAAACGCATCGCCATGCAGCAGCCCGAGGCCTGGGCCCGCATGGCCCTGGGCGTCATGCACGGCATCAGCGTGGTCTTTGCGCCCATGATGGCCCTGCTGAACGTGACCACCAACGGCACGCTGCATCTGCTGGGCCTCAAGACCGAGGCCGAGGAGGCCGCCGCCAGCGAGGAGGACATCCGCCTGATGGTGGAGAACAGCGGCGAGCAGGGCGCCATCGCCCAGGAAGAACAGAAGTGGATCGAGAACGTGTTCGACTTCGGCGACCGGGTGGCCAGCGATGTGATGACGCCGGAACCCGACGTGTCGGCTTTCAGCCTGGATGAAGAGAACGACGTTATTCTGGAGACCATCCAGAAGACCGGCCTGAGCCGCTACCCCGTCTATGAGGACAACATCAACGACGTGCGCGGCGTGCTCAACGCGCGGGACTTCCTGCTCAACCTCCAGCGGCAGAACCCCTGCCCGCTGGAAAGCCTGCTGCGCCCCGCCTACTTCGTGCCGGAGAACGTGCACGCGGACCGTCTGTTCCGCGATATGCAGGCCCAGAAACATCATCTGGCCATCGTGGTGGATGAGTACGGCGGCACGGCGGGCATCGTGACCATCGAGGACCTGCTGGAAGAGATCGTCGGCAACATCTACGATGAATTCGACCCTGAGGAACCCATGCCGATCCAGCAGATCTCGGACGGCGTCTGGCGGGTGGAAGGCGGCCTGCGGGTGGAGGAACTGGCCGACGTGCTGGACATCGACCTGCCGGAAGATGCCGACTACGATACCGTCAGCGGCATGGTCATGAGCTGCCTGCCCTCCATCCCGGAGGACGGCGCCCAGTTCACGGTGGAGACCAACGGCCTGCGCATCCGCGTGGAGAACGTGCAGGACCGTAAGGTGGACAGCGCGCTGGTGGAAAAACTTCAGCCGGAACCCGCGGCGGAGGATGAGCGGGACGAGGGCGACAAGGCCGAGCCCCTGAAGGACCGCAAGGACAAAGAGAAAAAGGACAAAAAGGAAAAGAAAGAAGACTGACCTGCAGCGCCCCGCCGCATCTGCCGCGGCGGGGCGCTGTGCGCGGCAGGAGGAAACAGAATGCAACAACTTACATTGCGGCAGCGGCTGCTGGTGGCCAGTATGCTGTTCGGTATGTTTTTCGGCGCCGGGAACCTGATCTTCCCTGCTTCCATGGGGCAGCTGGCGGGGCGCAGCATCTGGCAGGCGTCGGCCGGCTTCCTGATCACCGGCGTGGGCCTGCCGCTGCTGGGCGTGGCGGCGCTGGGCATCAGCCGGGAGGAGGGCCTGCTGCAGCTCAGCAGCCGGGTGGGCCGGGCCTACGGGCTGTTTTTTACCTGTGTGCTGTACCTGACCATCGGCCCGTTCTTTGCCATTCCCCGCTGCGCCACGGTCTCCTTTACCGTGGGCATCCAGCGCCTGATCCCGGCAGAACGGCAGCCGCTGGTGCTGGCGGCCTTCTCGCTGGCGTTCTTTGCGGCGGTGCTGTTCTTCTCGCTGCGGCCGGGGCAGATCCTGACCTGGATCGGCAAACTGCTGAACCCGCTGTTCCTGTGTTTCCTGGCGGTGCTGGTGCTGCGGGCGCTCGCCGCGCCGATGGGGGACGCGGCGGCGGTGGAACCCGCGGGCAAGTATGCCGCGGCGCCCTTTGCCACCGGCCTGCTGGAAGGCTACAACACCATGGACGCGCTGGCGGGGCTGGCCTTCGGCATCATCGTGGTGCAGGCCATCCGCCGTCTGGGCGTGCAGGAACCCGGCCAGGTGGCCCGCAACACGGTGCTGGCGGGGCTGCTCAGTTCGCTGCTGATGGCGGTGATCTACCTGCTGGTCACCGTGGTGGGCGCACAGAGCCGCGGGCAGTTTGCGGCGGCCGCCAACGGCGGCGAGGCGCTGGCCCAGATCGCCGCCTGGTATTTCGGCAGCGCCGGGGCGGTGATCCTGGCTGTCACGGTCACGGTGGCCTGCCTGAAAACCGCGGTGGGGCTCATCACCAGCTGCGGCGAGACCTTTGTGGCCATCTTCCCCGGCGGGCCGTCCTACCGGGTATGGGCGGCGGCCTTCTGCGTGCTGTCCTTCCTGCTGGCCAACCTGGGGCTGGACGCCATCCTGGATTACTCGCTGCCGGTGCTCATGTTCCTCTACCCGCTGGCCATCGTGCTGATCCTGCTTACGCTGGGCGGCGGGCTGTTCGGCAATGACCGCCGGGTGCTGCGCTGGACCATCGGCTGCACGGCGGTGGCGGCGGTGCTGGACCTGCTGCGCGCGCTGCCGGAAGCCGCCCGCGGCGCGCTGCACCTGCAGCCGCTGATCGACGCCGCGGTGCGGTGGCTGCCGCTGTACGCCCAGGGCTTCGGCTGGGTCTGCCCGGCGCTGGCCGGGCTGGTCGCCGGTCTGGCGGTGCGCCGCCTGCGCCCCCGCAGCTGAAAGCCGGCCCCCGGCAGCGCCTTGCGGCGCTGCCGGGGGCTTTTGCATGCTTGCAGCCGGTCAGGGGGCCCGCCTGCGGCGGACCAGCAGGCACAGCGCCGCCAGGGAGCATCCCGCCAGCGCCGCCCACAGGGCGGGATCGCTGCGGTCCGCGGTATCCGGCGTGCCGGCGGCAGGCGGCGGAGCCGCCGCGGAGGAGGGCGAAGGCGCGTCGGAGCCGGCTGCGGCCGCCGGGACGGCGGGTGTGGCTGCCGGGGGCGGCGTGCGGGTGCTGCGGTTGGTGAACAGCAGGGTGGTCAGGCCGGGGGCAGTGGTCACGGTCACGCCGGGTCCGGCCTGCGCCTCGCCGCCATTGACGCGCACGGTGGTCTCGTAGCCGTCGGCGGGGTCCTCGGTCACGGTGCAGACGGTGCCGTCGGGCAGGCCCCGCAGCGTGAGCGTGCCGCCGTCCGCCAGGGCGGTCCGGGCGCTGCCTTCGGCGTCCAGCGTCAGACCGCCGTAGGCGCCGCTCAGCGGCGCGCCCTGGCCGTCCCGCAGCGTCAGGGTGAAACCGAAGGCGCGGCCCTCCTCGGCCAACGGGCCGGTCACTTCCTTCTGCAGCACCAGCCGGGTGGACTGGTTGCGCACCCGCACGATGGTGCTGCGGGCGAACAGGTTGGTCAGATCCCGGCTGCCCAGGTCGGTCTTCAGGTCCTGGTCGGAGCCTGCCGCATAATCCTGGGTGATGGCCAGCCGCCCCCAGCCGGCGTCCAGGGAAAAATAGACCGGGTCCCCCGGGATGGTGGGGCCGTACTCTACATAGCGGTTGTTGGCAAAGTAGGTCAGCGCCAGCGGCGCCTGCCCGGAAGCCGTCCAGGCGCCGGAACTGCCGGACCCGGGGACGTAGGCGGAAGCGGTGTACAAGGCGGCGTTGATGTTGGTCAGCGTGGTGTTGATGTCGTCGGGTACGGCAAACTGCAGCATGCTGCGCACGATGCGCCCCACCCCCAGCAGCAGGGTCACGTCGTCCCCCGGCGTGCCCGCATCGGCATAAACGTTGGTGTTGTCCACCACGACCTCCACCAGCTGCGGGCTGGGCGCGTAACCCGGCGGGGCCTGCAGTTCTTTCAGGTAGTAAGTCCCGGCGGGCAGCGCGTCCCGTGTATGGGGGAACACCCCCGCCCCGCCCAGGGTGGTCAGGTCCCCGGCGTCCTGGCTCAAGTCGCGGGTGGTCAGGGTGTCGTAGGGCTGCGCGCCGGGGTCCACGGCCCCGTTATGTACGTCGGCGGCTCGATACAGGGCAAATTCCGCGCCGGAAAGCGGGGTCAGGCCGTCCTCGGCCAGTTTTTGCACGAACAGGTAGTTCCTGATGTTGGGCACATACAGGTGGACGGAAAACTCCCCGCTGAACGCCTGCCCCTGCAGGATGTGGTCGTTGTCCAGGCGCACGATGCTGTCGGGGGTGGCGGCGTCCAGGCTGGCGGCGCCGGTGCGGTAGAAGCCGACGGTGTACTGGGCGTTGTCCGCAGTCAGTTTGCCGTTGCTTTCCAGCACGCCGTAGTAGGTCAGGATGTCCCCGGGCAGGTTGTCGATGGTGTCCTTGTAAGCGCCGCTGCTGTCCAGCACGAACAGGTAGGGGTTGGCCCTGGCCGCCGCCAGTACGGCCTCGTTGCCGGTGCCGGAGGCGACGCGCCAGCCCTCGATGGGCCCGCCCGTGACCGGGTACCAGGTGCTCTGGGCGCTGCTGCCGGTGCCGGGGGCGTCCTGCCGTTTGAGCACCACCGCAAAGTAGAGCCCCGAATCGGCGGGGTAGGTCTGGCCCTGCAGGTCCTGCACCACGTCGGGCAGCGTCACCGTTACCGAGGGGCTGGCGTAGGCGCCGGTGTCCCAGGGATTGCCGGAGAGCAGCGTGGCCAGGTTGGGGAAGTCGTCGGGGAAATACAGCTGGATGTCCCCCGGGGCACGGTAGCCGGGCGGGACGCTGCTTTCCCGCAGCAGGAAACGCCCGGTGCGTCCGGCGCCGTCGTAGCGGTTTTTCAGGTCGTTCAGGCTCAGCAGGGTGCCGTCGGGGTTCTCGAACACGAAGGAACCGTCGGCCCCGGTGGCGCCGGCGGCGACCGGCTCCGGCGTACCGCCGCTGCCGGGGTCATAGTACAGGTCGAACCGTGCGCCCTGCACGGGGTCGCCGGTCTGGTCCACTTTGATCAGGTCGCTCTGGGGGATGGAGACAAGGTTGAATTTGAGTTTCATGTTGGAGTCGTAGTTGCCCCGCTCCAGGTAGAAGAATTTCAGCGTGTGATAGGTGTCGTCGGCGAAAGTGGGGGACCCGCCGGCGGGCCAGGGGCGGCCGGCGGCCAGGAATTTGTCCCGCAGGGTGCCGTTGGCCGCGCCGTTGACCTGCACCTCGCCGGTGCGGAAATTGATGGACAGCGACGCCGCGTCGTGGATGCCGCCCAGGTCCCCCACCAGCACGTTGTCGATAAAGACCCACACATCGTCATCGCCCGAAAACTCATAGGTCACCGGGGTGCCGCCGGGGGTGCCGTCCACCGTGCCGCCGGGCATCTGCACAAAGCGGGTGGTCATCGTCACGCCGAAATAGTGGTTGATGGCCGGGTTGGTGGCATAGAGGCTGCGGACCTGTGCGTAGTCGTTGAAGGGGAAAAACTGCCCCATAACGCCCGAGGCCCCGCCCGGCCGCACACCGGGGCCGTCGTAGAGGGTGAAGGCGTTGGAGTTTTCGTTGAACTGGGCAAAATTTTCGGTACAGTCGTAGTAATAGTAGTTGTCGGCGTCGATCTGCAGCAGGCCGCGCACCCGGGAAAAGGCGATCTTGCCTGCGTTGGCCAGGCCGGGATTGAACAGGTAATTCAGCGACTGTCCGCTCTGCTGCAGGGTGGGGTAGCCGTCCTGCAGCGTGGCGCGCACCATGCCGGTGCGCGGCGCGGCGCTGCCGGTGTAGTCGTTGATGCCGGACCCCCGGGGCGCCGAAGCGGTAAACAGCAGCGCCCGCCCGGCGTTGATGCCCTGGTCCATGTCGGGCGGGTCCACGTTGTCGGGGGCGTCGCGGGTGGTGATCCAGTAATCGAACAGATCGATCGTCGTGCCGATGGGCGTCACGGTGTCCGGGATCACGTCCCCCTCTGCCAGCGGCAGAGCGGCGGGCCAGTCCTGCGCAGGGGCGGGCGGCGTTTCTGCCGCCTGTTCGGGTGTGGCGGCGCTCTCCGCCGTGGCGGCCTGCGGGGCCGGGGCCGCCACGGCCTGCACGGGCGGCAGCGGCCCCAGCGCCAGCAGGGCGGCGGCCAGCAGGGCGGCGGCACGGGTCGATATGGCTTTCATCTGCGGTTTCCTCTCTGTGCGCAGCAGCGTCACAGCTTTACTATAGAGGAAACCGCCCGTGGTCTTTGTCGCACTGCGTCGCAGCGGGGGAAGCGCCGCTGTTTTTCCGGGGCGGTTTGTGCTATAATGGCGGAGCAGGCGGTGATCGCCGCCGGAAAGGAAACAAACGCGATGCAGTATGATTTTACTTCCCTGATGGACCGGCACGGCCGGGATTCCATCGCCGTGGACGGGCTGGGCCTGCCCGGCGGCATGGCCCCGGCTGCGCCCCGGCCCGGTTTTGACGCCATCCCCATGTGGGTGGCGGATATGAACTTCCCCACCGTGCCCACCGTGCCCGGGGCCATCATTGCCCGGGCGCAGCACCCGGCCTTCGGCTACTTTGACCCCAGCGGCGAATACTACGATTCCATCATCCGCTGGCAGGTGCGGCGCCACGGGGCCGACCCGGCCCTGCTCACCCGGGACTGCATCGGGTATGAGAACGGCGTGCTGGGCGGCGTGGTTTCGGCTCTGACCAGCTTTGCGGCCCCCGGCGATGCGGTGCTGGTGCACAGCCCTACCTACATCGGGTTCACCCATGCGCTGGAGGATAACGGCTACCGCATCGTCCACTCGCCGCTGGCGCGGGATGCCGAAGGCGTCTGGCGCATGGACTACGCCGATATGGACGCAAAACTCAAAGCGCACCGCATCCATGTGGCGGTGTTCTGCTCGCCCCACAATCCCTGCGGCCGGGTCTGGACCCGGGCGGAGATCGAGCAGGCCATGGAGGTCTACCGCGCCAACGACTGCCTGGTGATCTCGGACGAGATCTGGTCCGACATCCTGCTCAACGGGCACCGGCACATCCCCACCCAGACGGTCAGCGAGGACGCCCGCCGCCGCACGGTGGCCTTCTATGCCCCCAGCAAGACCTTCAACCTGGCGGGGCTGGTGGGCAGCTACCACATCATCTACGACCCCTACCTGCGGGACCGCGTCGCGGCCAAGAGCGCCAAAACCCATTACAACGAGATGAACGTGCTCTCGATGCACGCCCTCATCGGGGCCTACCGGCCCGAGGGCTACGTCTGGGTGGACGAGCTGTGCCAGACCCTCAGCGGCAACATCAACTATGCCTGCGGCTTTATCGCCGGACACTTCCCCGGCGTGTCGGTCGCCAAGCCCGAGGGCACCTACATGCTGTTCCTGGACTGCAGCGAATGGTGCCGCGCCCACGGCCGCACCATCGGGGACGTGCTCCACGCAGGCTGGGACGTGGGCGTGGCCTGGCAGGACGGGCGGGCCTTCCACGGCCCCTGCGCCATCCGCATGAACCTGGCCCTGCCCCTGAGCCGGGTGCAGGAAGCCTTCCGCCGCCTGGACGAGTACGTGTTCAACGGCCCCTTCCTGCGCGAACGCGGCTGAGCCCCGCGCAAAAGCCCGCACAAAGAAGGCCCGCTCCCTTTTGGGAGCGGGCCTTTTGTGGCGTAAGGGGTTCGGTTCAGACGGCGGTGTCCAGCGGGGCAAAGCAGGCCAGCAGGGCAGCCAGCAGCCCTGCGGTCAGTAGAAGGGCGATCGTTTTTTTCATCCTGTTACCTCCTGTTGGGGCGGCCCGGGCAGGGGGACCGGCCGCCGGAACTTTTCTTTGTCAGGGTATAAGATAAGTATACGCGCGGGGCGCAGCGGGCGGCAAGGGGCAGAGTGCCCAAAGATTCCGGCCGGAATTGGTCGTTGTGTGCAAAAAAGCCTTCTGCCGCTGGACGCAGGGCTGCCGGAACAGGCCGCGGCCCCGCTCGTTCTGCTGCCGGTTTACTGTGCGTCCCGCAGCAGCAGTTCCATGCCGCCGGGGCCCCAGCTGAAATCCCCCACCGCGTACCCCCGTTCCAGCAGGCGGGGCAGGGCGGGGTCGCCCAGGTGCAGACGGCGGCGGGGCTCCCGCCAGTGGGGCAGCCCCCGCGCCGAAAAGACCATCATCGTCGCCCCGGCCATGGGGCGCACGGCGCGCAGCGTCATCCCGGCGGAGAGATACTGGGCGCAGCGCTCTTCCCCGGCGGGCAGGCCGCCGCCGTCCAGCGGCTGCACGGCCCAGACATGGTAGCTGGCGTAGCGGGCGGCCGCCAGCCCCAGCGCCGCGCGCAGGAACTGCCGCAGCCGGGGGTAATGTACCGCGCACAGCGGCGGGGTCAGCACCGCCCCCTGGCCGTCGGCGCCGTACCCGGCGGCCCGCAGGCTGGCGGGCAGGACTTCGTCGGCGTACAGCGGCAGCAGGGCCAGGGCGGCCCGCAGTTCCCCGTCCCCGGCCAGATCCCCCAGGATCTGGCCGTTCTGCAGGGCGGGGCCCAGCGCGCGGGGCGGCAGCAGGGGCAGCCCCTCCGGGCCGCACAGCGATTGCAGCGCCGCCCGGTCGGCGTGGGTCAGCATGCGGGTCTCACAGGTGAGGGTTCTTTCCAAGGTTTGCAGCATACAACAGGTCCTTTCTCCTAAAAATAGATACGGGACTATTGTAGCGCGGCCCGGCCGCCGAAGTTGCCGAAATCCGTCTGCCCCGGCTTCAGCCCTTGGGGCGGGGCGGCGGGGCCGGGCGGGTCAGTTCTTCCAGCGTGCGCCGGGGGGTGAAGAAACGGCGGTAGGGGTTGTCGGGCAGGGGCTGTCTGGCGGCAGGGGGCGGCGCGGCCTTGCGGAACCGGCGCAGGTAGGCCCGCAGCCTGGGTGTGGCGCGCATGTTACCCGGCCTGCGCCGCCGTGGCGGCCCCGTTGGTCAGCGTGTGCCACAGGGCGTCGGCCTCGGTGTAGCGCGGGTCGGCCTCCTCCTCAAAGCTGCCGCGGCAGCCCAGGTACAGCGCCTGGAGCTGCGCCTGCCCGGCGTCCCCCAGATCCAGCGCCGTCAGTACGGGGCAGTCCGACCAGCGGCAGACCATCTGCTGCCAGTCCCCGGCTTCGCCGTCGGGGGGCACGGTGCCGTCGGGGTATTGCAGGCTCATCGTCTGCGCCTGGAACCCGGCGGGGTCTTCCAGCAGGAACAGCCAGGTGGAACCGTCGGGGCCCAGTTCGGCGCTCAGCTGGGTGATCCCCGCCATCTGGGCGTAGGGGTCGGCCACCGCGGTCTCGGCGCTGCTCTGCCCGGTGAATGTCACGGTGTAGCTGTTGACCTGCACCACGACCTCCCCGTCCCCGTTGCGGTCGGCGGCGTAGGGCAGCAGCGCCTGCTGCAAGGCCTCGGCGGTCTCGGCGGGCAGGGCGTGGGTGCCCACGTAGCCCACACGCAGGTCGGGTTCGGTCTGGCTCAGCGCGTCGTGCACCACCCACGCCGCCACCAGGATCACCGCCACCGCCGCGGCCAGTGCGATCCAGTGGTAATGCCACCAGTTGGCTGCTTTTTCCTGCCGGGTGTAGGCGCGGGGCTGCGGCCGGGGTTCGTATGATTCGTCACTGTTTTTTGTGACCCATGCCATAGATCTGAACACTCCTTTGCCTGCCCGTTCGCGGGCAGGGATTCGATACCTGCTATTGTACCACAAATCGGCACAGGATTTGTAAACTTATTTTAACACGGCCTTGCAATACGCGGATAAAGCCGGTATCATTAAAGTAGACCCTGCGCCGCGCAGGGGGAGGAGGACGGTATGGAAAAGAACACCCTGCTGCTGCATGATACCGAAGCGTTCATGCGCGGCGAACTGGACAATGTCACGGTAGCGGAGGGCTGCATCGTGCTGGACCCGGTGCAGGGCAGCTATGTGCCTTACGGCTGCTACACCAGCGCCGCCCTCCCCATGCCGCTGTTCGATGAACTGTGGGTGAGCTGGAACGTGGCCACACCGCCGGGCACCGCCGTGGAAGCCCAGGCGCGGGTGATGGTGGACGGCAACTGGAGCGCCTGGGTGGGGTTCGGCCGCTGGAGCACCCACCTGCGGCGGGAGAGCGTGCCCCCCCGTGAGCGCGGGCCGCTGCGCATGGGCCCGGACGCCCTGCGGCTGGACAGCAAGTGCGCCACCCAGGCCCAGCTGCGCATCTACCTGTACACCAAAAACGAGAAAACCACCCCGGCGGTGCGCCTGCTGGGGGTCAGCGTGCGCCGGGTGGACGCCATCCCGGCCCGGGGCCGCCCGGTGAACCGCAGCCTGCACCTGATGCCCTATGTGGTCGGCCGCCGGGCCCCGGCGCTGCGCCCCTGGATGGACCTGGCCATCGGCCTGGCCAGCCTGACCAACCGCTGGGGCGCCGATCTGCTGCCGGAGGAGTTCGCCCAGGTCCTGCGGGACTGGCGCGCCCCTGCGGAGGGGGATCCCCGCAATCTGGCGTTTGCCGCCGCGGCGGCCGGGTGCTGGGGCTTCCCCGCCTGGATCAGCTGGTGCGGCCTGGCCACCCTGCGGGACGAGATCCGCGCGGGCTGCGGCACGCTGGTGGCGCTGGGCTCCACCCCGGCGCAGATGGCCTCCGGCTGGCCGGAGCGCCGTTTCGTCACGGTGCGCGGCTTCCGCATGGGGGCGGGCGCGGGCAAGGTGCTGCTGTGCGACCCCTGGGCCGGGGAGAACGATTTTGACGCCGAGACCGAGATGGAACTGGATGATTTTCTGGTCGCGTGGGACAATGTGGCCCTGCTGATGCGCCCGCGTCCGGCCGCCAACATGCAGGGCGGGCCAGTGCGCGACAGCGTGCGGCCGCGGCCGGCCGGGCCGGTGGCGCCGGGCGTATGCCGGCTGTACCGGGGCGGCGAGCTGCATCTGCTGGACGCGGATTTCTGCGCCAACGGCGGGGTGCTGGCCTGGTCCACCCCCGACGGCCGCCCCCACGCCACCACCGCCCACCGCACCTTCCATTTTGTGGAGCCGGAAGCGGGCGGCGTGCGGCTGGACCCCAAAGACCCTGAAAAGACCAGCCAGAAATACACCGTCTACGCCGTGGATACGGCGGGCAACATGCTGGTGGGCGACGTGACGATCTGATGTGGGTTCTTTTCTTGCAAGAAAAGAACCAAAAGAACGCTCACCAAAAAATCCCAGAGGGGGCGCGCCCCCTCTGGGATTTTTGATTGGAGTTTCTTCGGTTCCTTCCAGGGTGCAGCGGGCCAGGCAACGGTGCCGGGATGTTCGCTGCCGGGCGAAGCCGCAAGGAAGAAGGCCGACGCCATACTGTATGTATGGCAAGGCCGCGTGACGCGGCGGATGCCGCCCGGCAGCAGAACAGAACGGTACCAGGGATCTGGCCTGCTGTGCCCGCAGCAAAGAAGGAACAGCACATCAGAAGTCGAAGGTGAAGGCGATCTTGCGGATGGACGGGTCGTGGCTGTCCACGAAGTCGAAGGCCTTCTGGGCTTCGGTCAGCGGGAAGGTGTGGCTGATGGAACCGCGCAGGTCGATCTTGCCTGCGTTGATCAGGTCGATCACGTCCTGGAACTTGCGGTTCTGCAGGCGGCTGCCGCGCACATCCAGTTCCTTGCTGGTGATGGCGAACTGATTGACCTCGGTGGGGGCCACGCTGAACCCCATGGTGATGACGCGCCCGGCGCTGCCGGTGGCGTTCAGGGCGGTGATCAGGCTGGTCTTGACGCAGGCCGCGTCGATGGAAACGGTCACGCCGTAGCCGTCGGTCAGTTCATGGCAGCGGGCGGGCACGTCCTCCTTCAGGCTGTTGATCACATGGGTGGCGCCGTTCTTCAGCGCCTCCTCCAGCTTGGCGTCGTCAATGTCGGAGACGATGATCTGCCGGGGCTGGAACTGCTTCACGATGCGCAGGATGCTGGACCCCAGCGCGCCGGACCCGATGATGAGCACCGTGTCCTCGCTTTCCAGCTGGGCGCGGCTGCAGCACTGTACGGCGATCGTGGTGGGCTCGATCATGACGGCCTCGGTGTCGGTGAGCATGTCCGGCACCAGGTAGCAGTCGGTGTCGGGCACCGCCATGTATTCCCGGTAGCCGCCGTCGATGTGCACGCCCCGCACCTGCAGGTTGCCGCATACGTTGGGGCGGCCCTTGCGGCAGGCATAGCAGTGGCCGCAGGGCACCACCTGGTCGATGATGACCCGGTCGCCCACCTTGACCTTTTTGGCCGTGGGGCCCACTTCGGCGACCACGCCCACCATCTCATGCCCGATGATGCGGGGGTAGGTGGCGGCGGCGTTGGTGCCGTGATAAATGCCCACGTCGCTGCCGCAGATGCCCGCGGCGGTCATCTTGACCAGCACGTTGTTGTGCTCGTCCAGGGTGGGTTTGGGTACGTCGATGACCCGCAGGTCATTGGGTTTTACGATCTGTACAGCTTTCATGCAATGATCCCCTCTGTATTATTCTTCGCTGCCGACACGGACGACCACTTTCATGTAGTTGCCGGGGTTCTTCTCGATGTCCACGATGGTGGCCGGTGCCTCGTCCATCGTCACGGTCTTGGTCAAAATCTTGTTCATGTCCACCCGCCTGGTGCGGATCAGTTCCAGCGCTTCCTCAAATTCACCGGCGCTGGTGCGGGCCCCGCGGATGTCCACCTCCTTCTTGGTGATCAGGTCGGTGGGCAGGCTGGTCTCCTTCTTGGGCCAGCCGGTCAGGGTGATGCGCCCGGCGTTGGAAACAAGGTCCAGCGTCTGGCGGATGGCCGGGTTGGCGCCGGAACACTCCATCACCTGGTGGGCCATCTCGCCGCCGGTGATCTCGGCCACCCGCGCCACCGGGTCTTCGGTGCCGGAGTTGACCACATACTCGATGCCCAGGCTCCTGGCAAAATCCAGGCGTTCCTGCACCAGATCCAGCAGGATGGCGTGCGCGCCGTAGGCCTGGGCCACCATGCCGGCCACCAGGCCGATGGGCCCGGCGCCGATGATGGCGCAGTATTCCCCGGCTTTCAGGCCGCCGCGGTGGATGCCGTGCAGGCTGATGGTCAGGGGCTCGGCCATGGCGGCCTCCTCCCAGGTCATGCCGTCGGGGATCTTGATGAGCATATCGGCGGGGTGGCAGTAATACTCGGCCATGCCGCCGTCCACATGGACGCCCAGCACCTTCAGGTCGGTGCAGCAGTTGGTGCGGCCGATGCGGCAGGGGTAGCAGTGCCCGCAGTAGAGGTAGGGGTCCACCACCACGCGGTCGCCGGGTCGGATGCCCTTCTTGTTGTCGGCGGGGATGGACTCCACGATGCCGGCCAGTTCATGGCCGATGACGCGGGGGTAGCTCACCAGTCCGTTGGTGCCGCGGAACGCGCCGATGTCGCTGCCGCAGATGCCCGCGGTGACGATCCTGATGAGCGCCTCGCCCGGTTTGGGGGTGGGCTTGTCCAGCTCCACACAGGCGACCTGCCAGGGCTCCGCCAGTTTGATTGCTTTCATAAATGGTTACCTCTTTTGTATCGTTCGATTTTCTCAACAGGCTCCTTCGGCGGCAGGTGTTTTTCAAAAACCGTCATCGCCGACGGACACTGCGGTGTCAGTGGGCGGCTGTGGCCCCCTTTGAGGGTCAGACTTTGACCTTGACGACGACCTTGCGCACAAACTCGGGGCCGTCGGCGCAGCAGCGGGGCTTGTGGGCGTCCTCGGGGGCGACGACGATCAGGTCGCCGGGCAGCAGCAGCACGGTGCCGCTCAGGGCGGGCTCCTGGTAGAACTTCAGGTCGTTTTCGGGCTGCTCTTCCTTGAGGACCAGGCCCTCGCGCTTGCAGTAGCCGAACTGCTCCTTGCCGGAGATGACGTACTGGATGTCGAAGAACTTGTCGTGGGTCTCAAAAGAACCCTCGCTGGCGGGGAAGGTGGTGTACTCCTGCACGTTGGCGGTCACGCCCTCGCAGACGGGGTAGCTGCCGACGGGGGTGTTGTCGAGGTCGGTCTCGGCCAGCCACTTGTAGGCGGCCTGGAACTTTTCGTCGAGGTAGTTGTACTTGGTGGCGAGATTCAGCGGGGCAAAAAACATAATGAACGCTCCTTTGTATTGTTGTTCAGCAGGGAAAAAGCGGGCGGGCCGGGGAACTTACTGCTTCTTTTCCTCGGTCATGTTGTCCAGCACGCAGGCGCTGGAAATATCCTTCACGTCGGTCTTGCCGGCGGCCAGATCCAGGATCTGCTGCCAGATCTGCTCGTCCACCACGATGCCTTCCGCCATGTTGCGGGCGCGGGTGGCGGCGGTGCGCTCGCCGGGGCAGGTCACATGGCCGCCCTCACGGTCGGGCGCGGTGGCGTCGGCGGCGGCCACGCGGTCGTCCCACTTGGCCTGGATGCTCTCCTCGTCGCCGAACAGGTAGGGGTCGTAGGCCAGGAAGATCTGGCAGCAGCCGGTGCAGCTGCCGCGGGCTTCGCGGTCCAGGTCGGCGCCGGTGCGGCCGTTGGCCATGGCGGCGGCGGCCAGGTCCAGCGCGATGGCCATGCCGGAACCCTTCCAGTAGCCGGTGGGCAGGATGCGGCCGCTGGCCTCGATGGCGCCGGGGTCGCTGGTCAGGTTGCCGTCCTTGTCAAAGCCGCCGGGGAAGGGCAGCTGCTTGCCCGCCAGACGGTAGACGCCCAGCTTGCCGTAGGCGTACTGGCTCATGGCCATGTCCAGCACGATGGGGCCGTTCTTGCGGGGGATGGCGATGCAGAAGGGGTTGTTGCCCACGCCCGGTTCCTTGGAACCCCACATGGGCATGCAGCTCTCGGTGTTGGTCCAGCTGATGCCGATAAAGCCTGCCTGGGCGGCCTGCCAGGCGTAGGAGCCGCCGCGCATCCAGTGGGTGGTGTTCTTCAGCGCCACGCAGCCGATGCCGTGCTCTTTGGCCAGGGCGATGGCGCGGTCCATGCAGAAGGTGGCGTTCAGCACGCCGATGCCCAGGTGGCCGTCGTAGTTTTCCACAGCGCCCTTGGCGCCCACCAGTTCCGGCCGGGCGTTCAGATCGACCCAGCCTTTCTGCACATACTCCGCAAAGCGGGGCACGCGGTTCAGGCCGTGGCTCTCGATGCCTTCCAGGCTGCTCTCGGTGTGGATCTCGGCGCACTGCTGGGCCTGTTCCTCGCTCAGACCCATCTGCAGGAACGCCTGTTTGACAGTGGAGAAAACGGTGTCGTACGGAATGCGGATGCTCATAATTTTTCTCTCCTTTAGCGGGACGTGGCGCAACCGGCGATGCACTAATATATCACAAGCCCCTTTGCTGATAACAGGATAGCACAGAAAAAAACGAAATGCAATCGGCTATTTTACCAGAAATTTCCGTATCTTTTCGGTGTGTTGCACAAAAAGTGCCGTACCGGCTTGCCAGGGCGGGGAAAGACTGATATATTAGTAACAAACGAACCGGAAAAAGGGGGAAACCGCCATGGAGCTTCTGGTGCCCGCCCCCCGCAAGGGGGAGAACAACCGCGCCTACGCCTGCCGGGTGCTGCGCATGAACATCATGACGCTGCGCCTGCAGCCGGGGGAGCCGCTGAACGAAAACGAACTCTCGGCCCTGCTGCACATGAGCCGCACGCCGGTGCACGAGGCCATCGCCACGCTGCACAACGACTGGCTGGTGGAGATCTTCCCCCAGCGGGGCACCCGGGTCAGCCGGATCGACCCGGCGCTGGTGAAGGAAGGCTACTCCACCCGGCTGCTGCTGGAGAGCGCGCTGCTGCAGGACGTGGCGGGCAAGATCGGCCGCAGCCAGGTGCAGCAGCTGCTGGACTGCATGCGCCGCCAGGAGGAACTGAACGGCCGCCTGCCCGACGCAGTGGACGAGTTCATCCAGCTGGACGACGAGTTCCACCGCATGATGTACTTTTTCGGCGGGCGGAGCCATACCTGGCTGGCGATCCGGGGGCTGGTGTCCCACTATGACCGGATGCGCTACCTGGACGCGCTGGACGGCGAGTGCGACTATGACAGGGTCACGGTGCAGCACCGGGCCTTCTGCGATTACCTGCTCATGGGCCTGCCCGACGGGGTGGACCCGGAACAGGCCATCAGCGCGCACCTGACCAGTTTCCGGGGCAACCTGATGGCCAAGATGGCCAAACACCCGGGGTACTTCACGCTGCAAAGCGGCTGAGTTGCCTCAAAAGGGGCAACAGTCGCGTACGGCAATTGCCTAACGCTCCTGTTTCCCCTCTTTGGAATCCCCTTCGACAAAATTTTGCGGCAAACCGCGCACTCGGCCTGTGGGGCCTCGCACACAATTTGCCGCAAAATTTCCCTGTATGTGTCATCACCGTCGGCACATGTCCGCCGGTGATGATTTTTTTGGCCATTACGCCCACTTTAGTATCGGGACGGAGGCTGTTTGTGTCAAAACAGCCCGAACCGTTTTTTGGCGGGCGGCGGGGGCGCGCAGAGGGCTTCCAGCAGGTAGTCGTACACCTGCTGCATGGCTTCGGGCTGCACCCACTTGACGGCGTCCCGGAAGCCGCCGTGCATGGTGGTGGCCACTTCCATCTGGCCGACCATCATTTTGAATTCGGGGGTGCGGCCCAGCAGGCCGCTGCCCTGGGCGGCCATGGCGTCCAGATACCGGGTGTCCCACTTGGGCATGACGGCGATGCTGAGCACCGGCTGCCGCCGGGTGGAAAAGCACACGTCGTCGCTCTCGGGCAGGTATTTGACCAGGCGGCCGTTGTGGGCCGCCAGCCGTGTTTTGTCGCAGAAGGCCCGGGCCGCGGGCTTTTTTTGGGAGCCGCGGGCGTAGACCGCCAGGGTGTCGCCGTAGCCGCACATGTCCAGATTGACCACGATGCTGGCCTCCCAGTCCCGTTCGGCTTCCAGCAGCTTGCCGCCGCTGTGGCCGGTCTCCTCCCCGTCCAGGAAGGCGAAGGCCGCCCGCACGCCGCGGCCCCGCAGGGCTTTGGCCAGCGCCACCAGGATGCAGAGGGCGGCGGCGTTGTCGTTGGCGCCCGCGCTGCCGGGGTGGGCGTCGTAGTGGGCGCACAGCAGCGGGCAGGGGGCGCCGCCGGGCGGCAGCAGCAGGTAGTTGCGGGCTGCCCGGCGCTTCTGGTCCGCCTCACATTCCTGCACGGTAAAGTCCAGGCCCTCGCCGGCCAGCAGGGCTTCCAGGGCGGCGCGCCGCGCCAGCAGGTCGGTCTGGGCCAGTTCGGCCAGGTGTTCATCCAGATATGCCACAGGGGTCACCTCATAG
>DHCMC07803__coassemble_632_pt1 | contig 43908 bp, 43 predicted proteins | sample DHCMC07803__metabat2_low_PE_051 | metagenome-assembled genome bin DHCMC07803 | reverse complement strand
TACCAGCACACGGCTCTCTTTGGCAGAGTAGTTCACCCGGTCATGGATGTCGAAGCTGGCCGGGTCCTGGTTGCGCACCCGGTTGCTGCGCACATCGGTTTTGTCCGCCAAAATCAGTGCGGCGGCCACTGCGTTCACCGGGTAGGCGGTCTCCTCATCGTGGTTTCCGATGGCGGTGATGATGGTCGCCACTTCATCGGGGGCCGCCCCCATCTTGTCCAGGATGCGGAATGCCATGATCGCGCCGCTCTGGGCGTGGTCGTGCCGGTTGACGATATTGCCGATGTCATGCATCCAGCCTGCGATGGCGGCCAATTCCGCGGTACGTGCGTCGTAGCCGAGGGTGAGCAGGATCTCGCTGGCCAGCGAGGAAACCCGCCCCGCATGGGCATAGCTGTGCTCCGTATACCCCAGCGCGGACAGGCTTTCGTCTGCTTTGCGGATGTAGCTGTTGATCTCTTCGCTCTTTTTGATCTGTTCCAGATTCAGCGGCATATTTCCCATCGCTCCCTGTAGAATGTCGCTTTTATGATACCGCAACAGGCGGAACAGTACAAGCGGTTTCAAAAAACTTACGAAAGTTTTACACTTTTGCGATATACCACAGCGGAGATCACGGCAGCCAGCACTTCGGTGATCCAGAACGCATGCCATACGCCCTCCGCAGCGAGAAAGCGGCACAGGACCCAGGCCAATGGCATGATGACGATCGTATAACGGCAGAGGGAAATGATCAGCGACTGCGCCCCTTTGCCAAGCCCTTCCAGGGCCCCGGAGGCGGCAACCGAGACAGAGGACACAATAAAGCCAAGACTGATGATGCGCAGGGCTTCCTGTCCGATGGCAATGGTCTCGGGGTTGGCGGTGAACAAACTGATGAGCTGCGGCGCAAAGGCCAGGCAGACTACGGTGCCGGCGGCCATGATGCCGGCACAAAGTGCGGCCGTCAGTTCGTAGATCTTCTGTACGCGCCGGTATTCCCCGGCGCCGTAATTGTAGCCGATCAACGGGCGCATGCCCTGCACGATCCCGCTGCCGGGAAGATAGAGGAAAGTCTGCAGCTTATAGTAGATGCCCAGCACAACTACATAACTCTGGGAATACGCTGCCAGGATCGAATTGAGAAAGGAAACCAGAGCGGAGGGGAGCGCCAGGTTGAGGATGGCGGGAACGCCGATGGCGTACAGCTGCAGATCCATGCGCAGGTCCGCCCGCAGAGCGGATCGCCGCAGCTGTACGGGCGTGGGCTTGCGGATATAAATGATCAGATAGACGACAAGCGTCAGCAGCTGGCCCAAGCCGGTCGCCAGCGCTGCGCCTGCGATGCCCATGCGGGGAAAAGGGCCGAGGCCGAAGATCATAACGGGATCGAGGATCAGGTTGCAGAGGGAGCCGGCCAGCAGTGCGAGCATGGTGAGCTTCATGCGGCCTACGGCCTGAAAGATTTTCTCAAAAGTCAGGGAAGCCATAATGACGGTGGAGAAGGCAAAGGCGATCGTAGCATAGACCGTGCCCAGCCGGATCACGGCGGCGTTCTGGGTGAACAGCCCCAGAAACCAAGGAGCCAGGGCGATACAGAGGATCGTTGCAAGCACGCCGTGAAGAAGGGAGAATGCCATCCCGTGGGTGGCTGCTGTATCGGCTCTGCTTTTGGAACCGGCGCCCAGGTGCAGTGCGATCTGGGCGTTGATGCCGACACCGAAGCCGATGGCAATGGCGTTGACCAGATTCTGCATGGGGTAGATCAGCGAGAGCGCGGTCATGGCATCCTCACTGATCTGCGCAACAAAGAAACTGTCCACAATGTTGTACAGCGCATTGACCAGCATGGAAACGACCATGGGCAGCGCCATAGAAACCAAAAGCGGGAAAATCGGGCGCTCTTTCATAAAGGTGTCCTGCATATGCAAATCCTGCCTTTCACACAAAAAAGCCACACAATGATCCGTTCGGATCATTGTGTGGCGAAAAATAGCTTGTGAAAACTGTAAAAAATCCACACGAATTTTAGTGTTTATACAATAGCATACAGAAATTTGTTTGTCAAGACCCGCAGCGGCGTTCCCGTTCCCTCTGTACAGTCGTTGCGGCTGCAAGTAGTGGATTAGAGCATTTCCGGGGGAAGATTGTTGCGCAAAAGCAGTGTGGGGCAAACTTACGGCTGTTTCTCGGCCCAGACGCTCACAGAACCTCCGTTTACGGTGAAACAGGCGCTGCCGGTATCATCCAACACCAACTCCCCGGGGCAATTCCCCAGCAGATCCACAAAGTGCTTTCCTGCGAACCTGGCGCCCAAACACATTTCTTTCTGCCCACCGGGGCCGTCGGACAGGATCACCGCGCAGCCCGAAGCCGGTTTGCTTTCCTCGCCGGTACGGGTCCAGCCGATGATATTGAAATCATCCAGATAATCGATCTGTTCACCCAGAGCGACATCCCGGCGCAACCGCAGCATGGTATTCAGTTGCGGGCCTACGGCGCCGATCCCGTCATGCGGGATGCCGTAATAATCTCCGTAGAAAACACAGGGGATACCATCCCGCCGCAGCAGGATCAGTGCATAAGCCAGCGGTTTGAACCAGCCCTGTACCCAGGATTGAAGCGCCTGACCAGGCTGCGTATCGTGGTTATCGACAAAGGTGACCGCCCGTTTCGGCCGGGCCTCCACCAGCGTGCCCTCAAAAATATGGCGCATGTCGAAATTTCCCTGGCTGGAAGATGCCTTCATCAGATTGAAGTGCAGGGGAACGTCAAAAAGAGACATGGCCTGCCCGCAGCTATCCAGGTAGTGCGTCAGGTCGGCAAGTTCCGGGCTCCAGTATTCGCCCACGGACCAAAGTGGTTTGCCGGATACCGTGCGGAGATTTTCCAGCCAGTGCAGGAAGAACGTAAATTGGATGTGTTTGACAGCATCCAGGCGGAAACCATCCACCCCGGTCAAAGCGAGATACCAGGCGCCCCAACGGTCAAGTTCTGCCAGTACCTCCGGATTGTTCATATCAAGGTCGGCCCCCATGAGATAGTCGTAGTTGCCGTTTTCATCGTCCACTTCGCCTTCCCAGTTCTTTCCATCCAACTGGAATACGCCTTTCCTCCTGGCGCGCTCATCCCAATCCACACCGTCAAAGTGGGTGTGGTTCCACTGAAAATCGGAGTAACGGCCGCCACGGCCGGGGAAGGTGAAGCGCGTCCAGGCGGAGATCTGTCCTCCGGCGCCCAGCTTTTTCCGACGGTCCCCAGGGTCATCTCCCTGTGCGCTGACCTCTTCGCAGGCGTCGGCCCCCATGCGGTGGTTCAGTACGATATCTGCAAAGACCTGTAAGCCCTCCTTTTGAAGCGCGCAGATCGCGGCCAGGTATTCGTCCCTGGTCCCGTATTTGGTAGGGATCGTGCCTTTTTGCTCGAATTCCCCCAGGTCATACAGGTCGTATACGCCATATCCGACATCATGGACGCCCTGCGCGCCTTTGTAAGCGGGCGGCAGCCAAACGCCGGTAAATCCGTCTTGCCGAAGATGCGCGGCGTCTTCGGCGGCACGCTTCCAGTGTCCGGCATCATCGGGCAGGTACCACTCAAAATACTGAATCAACGTTTTCGGTTCCATGATAGAGGCTCCTTTGCACCAACAACAGAAGGGGGCATCAAGCCCAGGGCAGGTCGCGTCGGGCAATAAGCCCGTAACTGCTTGTCGCGCTGGATACGGCGCGCAGGATGGCTTCGGCAACCACCTGCGCGGCCAGCGTGCCCACTACATCCAGATCGGCCTCCAGGCTCCCTGCCGACAGGGCATACAGGCTGTCGCCGTCTGCGGTCGTGTTGACCGGGCGAATGGCACGGACCAGACCGTTTTGTGCCATGGCGGCGATTTTGTTCATTTCGGTCTTGCTAAAGCATGCGTTCGTAAGCACGGCGCCAATGGTCGTGTTGCCTACGAACTTGTTTTTCACGATCTGCGTGTGCCGGTACATTTCTGCCTCTGTACGCAGGAAACCACTCTGGTCGGCAGCCAGCAGACCCGCCACTTGACGGCCGTCTTTCCAGTCAAAAACATCGCCCAGGGCATTGACCGCAACTACCGCTCCGACCTTAAGCTCCCCGAGTTGTACGGCATAGCTGCCGATCCCGGTCTTCATGGCCTGTTCCATGCCGTAATATTTGCCGACGGAGGCCCCGGTGCCGGCGCCAAAGCATCCGTCCTGATAATTGCCTGCCGCGGCCCCTTCGCAGGCGGCATACCCCAAGGCGGCGTCCGGGCGCGTCGTGCAGGAGCCGACTGTCAGATCGTACAGACAGGAAGCGCAGACCAGCGGGACCTTGGCGACGCCGGTGTCAAAACCAACGCCGCGTTCTTCCAGCCAGCGCATAACGCCGCCGGCGGCGTCGAGGCCGAAAGCACTGCCGCCGCTGAGCAGTACAGCGTGGATCTTTTCTGCGGCTGCTACCGGGCGGAGCAACTCAGACTCTCTGGACGCCGGCCCGCCGCCGCGGACATCCAACCCCGCAGCGGCACCGTCCGGGCAAAGAAGGACGGTACATCCCGTCCCGGAAACGCGGTCTTCCGCCTGACCAATTTTGAAGTGCTCGATATCGGTGACTCGAATTTCCTGCATTTGTACAACCTCCTGCTACAGTAAAAATCAAAGATTGGGTTTCATCGGCGCAAAGATGAGGGGGCGCGGCCGTATGCAGTGCAACTTATGGGGAGAGGATGGTCGGAGCGGCAGGGAACACCGCGCAGACCGAGGAAGCGCTCCGTATCACGCATCATAAAGGGCAATATTCAGTATATTGCAGAAAGCGGCGGGCGTGCAATCCTGTCATCGGGGGATCTTTTCGCCGTCATCTGCAGGAGTTTTATTCAAAATGGAGCACGCCTTGACAACGGCCCTGGATCGTTATATCATACCGCTAACACATAACACTGCTATACGGAGGGACAGTATGGATGTAAAAGCGCCGGACACCTTGGAGAAGATCCAGCAGGCCGCACTGGAAGAGTTTTCGCAGAAGGGCTTTCTGGGCGCTTCCTTGCGGCAAATCGTTAAGAATGCCGGGGTGACGACAGGGGCCTTCTATGGCTATTTTTCCAGTAAGGAGGCCCTGTTCGCGTCTATTGTGGAACCTCACGCAGCCGCACTGATGGGCAAGTTTATGGAAGCGCAGACCACGTTTGCCGAACTGCCGGAAAAAGAGCAGCCGGAGCACATGGGTATAGAATCCAGCCAGTGTCTGAATTGGATGGTAGAGTATATCTGCGCCCATCGCCAGCCGGTGAAGTTGCTGCTGTGCAAAGCCGAAGGGACCAGTTACGAACACTTCGTTCACAACATGGTGGAGCAGGAGGTGGAGTATACCATTCGCTATATGGGAGTGTTGCGGCGCTTGGGACGGGAGATCCCGGAGCTGGATCGCTCACTGTGCCACATCATAGCCAGCGGAATGTTCAATGGAGTTTTTGAAATCGTGGTACATGATATGCCTCATGACCAGGCTGTACGAAATGTAGACCAACTCCGAACCTTCTACACGGCAGGGTGGATGAAATTGATGGAACAATAACGCCGCCCCTGCAAGGAGGACGCGGCTGCGTCCAGACCCGCGTTCAAGATACAGGCGGCAAATTCAAGGCTGATTTTCCTGTCAGGTGAACAATTGCGGGCAGGGAAGGGCGGCAACGTGTGGATTAGACTGCGTTGCTCATCTTGTTGCGCGGCGCACGCCGTCAGTTCCGACAGTTCCACTGTATCCGCCTGTATGTGCGCAGCGCGCCCGGTTCACGTCCTCCACGGCGGGCCAGCAATGAAAAATGTTCCGTAGCATGCAGGAATCTTATAAAAATTATACTCTATCCGCGATGGAAATCAAGTCCAGGGCAGGTGCGGAAAAACGGGTGGAACAGCCGCTTCCCTTCACGGTTCCCTTCTGGCTTTGCCGAACAGATATTTTCTGGAGACCCATCCCGCCAGCCGGTAATGCCAGGGGCGCAGGGCTTTGTCGGCTTCCCGGAGCAGCGTGCGGATCGGCAGATGCTGCGGGCAATGCTGTTCGCAGCGGCCGCAGCCCACGCACTGGGTCGCAAAAGCGGGTTCCCGCCGCAGCGAAACGACTTGCCAGTACTCCCGCCGGCCGGTGCGTTTGTTTTCGGTGAACATCTCGTTATAACAGCGGAACGCGCCGGGGATATCCACGCCTTTGGGGCAGGGCATGCAGTAACCGCAGCCGGTGCAGGGAGCCTTGACCTGGCGGCTGATCTCCTTTTTTACCCGGTCCAACAGGGCAAAATCCTCTTTTGTCAATTCGTGCGGACGTACGCTGCCGGCGATCCGGCAATTTTCCTCCAACATTTCCAGGCTGTTCATGCCGGATAATACACAGGTGATCTCGGGCTGGTCCCAAAGCCAGCGCAGCGCCCACTCGGCCGCGCTCCAGCCCCGCTCACTCTCGCGAAACAGGCGGCGGGCGCCTTCGGGCAGCAGGTTGACCAGTTTGCCGCCGCGCAGCGGTTCCATAATGATGACCGGGAGCCTCCGGGCGGCGGCAGCCTGCAGTCCGGCCCGTCCGGCCTGACTGTTCTCGTCCATATAATTGTACTGGATCTGGCAGAAATCCCAATCATAGCAATCCAGCAGCTGCACGAACATCCCGGTAGCGCCGTGAAAACTGAACCCTACCTGCCGGATCTGGCCGGATGCCTTCTTCGCGCCCAGCCATTCCCGGACGCCCACAGCTTCCAGTTTGCGCCAACTCTCCACGTCGGTGAGCATGTGCATGAGGTAGAAATCCACATGGTCGGTGCGCAGACGGCGCAATTCTTCCGTGAAATAGCGTTCGAGGTCGGCGGAACTGCGCACAAGATACTGGGGCAGCTTGGTGGCAATGTTGACTTGGTCCCGGCAGTGATTGCGGTCCAGGATCTCGCCCAGCGCAGCTTCGTTGCCCGGGTAGATGTATGCGGTATCGAAATAGTTCACACCTGCCCGGATGGCAGCCAGGACTTCCTGTTCGGCTTTGTCCAGGTCGATGCCTGTGCCCTTGCGGGTAAATCGCATACAGCCATACCCCAGAATGGAGAGCGGCCGGCCCTGTTTATCGTTGCGGTATTGCATGTTAGCCTCCGGACCCGGCGCCGGGCCGGGCTGTTGTCTGTAAGTCTTCGGACCTGCGGTCCGACTCTTTTATTATAGGGGCTTGCCGTACCAAACACAAGGCTTTTCCTGAGCAGAAGCCCTTGCCTGTCTGCAGCAGGATGATGTACAATACAGGCGGGTGAAACAGTGATGATAATTCAAATTCAGGACGAACTGGACCTTTCCAAAATTGCGGAAAGCGGCCAGTGTTTCCGTGTAGCGCAGGTCGCGGGGCAGTACCGTTTTATGACCGGCCCCAAAGTCCTTTACATCCGGCCGCTGGGCGCAGGCCGCTATGAGGCCGCTTGCTCGGAAAACGAGTGGCAGCAGGTCTGGTCGCCCTATTTTGATTTGCAGAGAAACTACGCGGCTGTACGCAGGAGCATCGCTGGCGACGCCTTTATGCGGCAGGCTGCCGAAAGCGGACGCGGCGTGCGGGTTTTGCGGCAGGACCCCTGGGAGATGCTGGTCACCTTTATTATTTCCCAGAGAAAGAGTATCCCGGCGATCCAGAAGGCGGTGGAGGCACTGGCATCGGCCTTTGGAACGGCATTGCAGACGGAACACGAGACGCTGCATACTTTCCCCACGCCGCAGGCGCTGTGCGCGGCAGGGGAGCCGGGGCTGCGGCAATGCGGCCTTGGGTACCGCGTGCCGTATGTGCAGGACGCTGCCCGGAAAGTATGCGACGGGACGCTCCGCCTGGATGAACTGCCGGGAAAAAGCGATGGCGAACTGTTGGACGCACTCAAGGGGGTCAAGGGCGTAGGGGACAAGGTCGCCAACTGTGTGATGCTCTTTGCCTATGGCCGGACGGCGCGCGTGCCGGTGGATGTTTGGATTCAGCGGATCATGCAGGAACGGTATGCAGGTGCAGATCCGTTTGCTCCTTACGGGGAAAATGCGGGGATCATGCAGCAATATGCTTTCTATTATGTGCAGCACCATAAGGACGCCGTCAAATAAAGGAAAGCGCAGTCCCTGAACGGCGGCAAACAGGCCCGCCCCCCTGTCGGGGGACGGGCCTGCCTTTGTTCAGTCGTGGATCTTCCAGCCGTTGAGAAAGCGGGCTGTTTCTGCGGTGCTGTGATCAATGATCTCGCTGCGGCCGAGGTCAAGTTTGGCAATGGCTGCCATATCCGCATCGCTGAGGTTGAAATCCCAGATATTGAAGTTTTCCTCCATCCGTTCCCGGTGGATGGACTTGGGGATGATGACGACTCCCCGCTGGGCGTTCCAGCGCAGTGCCACCTGGGCGGCTGTTTTGTTATATTTCCGGCCGATTTCCGTCAGTATCGGGTGCGTAAAGATGCCGTGTTTGCCCTCGGCCATCGGTCCCCATGCTTCCGGCTGGACGTTCAGAGTTTTCATGTTGCTGATGGCGCCGGTCTGGGCAAAGAAGGGGTGCAGTTCCACCTGGTTGACCATCGGAGCGATGCGGGCGTTCAGGCACAGATCGGTCAGACGGTCCGGGTAAAAGTTGCATACGCCGATGGCACGGATCTTTCCTGCCTCATACAACTCTTCCATGGCCCGCCAGGAGCCGTAGTAGTCGTTCATGGGCTGATGGATCAAATACAGGTCAAGGTAGTCCAGCCCCAGCTTCTGCAAGGATGTTTCAAAGGCCTTTTTGGCGCTCTCATACCCGGCGTCCTGAATCCACAGCTTGGTGGTAATGAACAGTTCCTCGCGTGGAATGCCGCTTTTGGCGATGGCAGCCCCCACTGCTTCCTCATTGAAATAGGCGGCGGCCGTATCGATGAGCCGGTATCCTCAGCACGGCCCGGCAGAATCTGACTCTCTCCATCGCTTTCTGTGATCCGGGGGTCCGCTGGTTCTCCGTTCCGCGTTTCTCCGTGGCGCACCCGGAGGTCCAACTCAAGGACGATCTCTATGAAGGCGGCAATGCCGGGGGACTTCTTTCCGAAAGGGTCTATGATTTGATCGTCACACCGTACAGAATACAGGATGCTCATATCCAGAGCGTACCCTTTCTTCGGGACCGGGTCTATCTTTCCATCCCGGAGAACAGCGATCTTGCACAACGCAACGCTGTTTCCCTGCGGGAGATCCCGGCGCAAGCCCTGCTCTATCCGCAGATCGGCGGATATTTCCTGACACAGATGGAAAAGATCATCACAGAAGAGCATCTGCCGATCACGCTGGTCAAAAGCAATTACAATGTCACCCAGTACCTGATCCGTACTACCAACTTTCTTGCCACTGTTTCCACACTTTCTATGGATCTGCGCAACGACGGGGCCCACCGCACAGTGCTCCCCCTGACCGACCAGGGGCTGCAGGTGCGTTATTATATCTCCTGCTTGAAAAGCAACCAGGAAAAGGTACGGGTGTTTTTAGAGTGGGGAAGGGAATATAAAAATGCAGCCGGCCAATGAATGCAGCGGAACTATAACAGTCCCCCCCCCTGATGCGGTACTTTCGCTTTTCTGCACCAGGGGGGAGTTTTTGTCTGTTGCCTGTTTTGCGGGGGGGGACGCTCCATTCGGCCGCTGCCTCATAAAATTGGATTGATGACGGCCCGAAAATACCTGTCCAGTTCTTCCGGCGTCTGCCGCATCCCGCCTTTGATCCACCACAGCACCATTTCTACAAAGCTGCCAGAGATATGGTTGACCAAAAAATCCTGCGGGATGTCCCTATTGTTTTTCCTGTTTTGATCGACAAACTGATTTTGTATCAATTCGTTTAAGCTGTTTTTGAAAAACCGCAGGAACAGGTCACTGCTTTCACTGGAAAGCAATTCTAGGATATTGTTTTCATCTTCCCGCAGATGTTGTAACAAGTGGCAGAATACAGACTCCGGCGCATTTCTATCAGAATATAATCCGTGGGTGTGGGTGCGATCCAATGCGCTGCTGATAATGTGTCCGAAAAGTTCTTCGCATAAGGCTTTCAGCAAATCGTCTTTTGTTTCAAAGTGCGCATAGAATGTTGTGCGGCCGACATTCGCGGCATCAATGATTTCCTGTACCGTAATTTTGCTATAACTTTTTTCTGCCAAGAGCGTACTGAACGCGATAAAAATGGCCGCCCTTGTTTTCTGCTGCCGCCTGTCCATAGCAACTCCTTCCGTACAATTTTCCCCAAATGTTCCATAGAAAACACAGGGACGATATTATCCGTTGAATTCTGGTTCCTTCCTGCCTACAATAAAAGAGAACAAAATGTTTGTTATCAAATTCATTGTACGGCAATGGCAAACGAGCGTCAAGGGCAAATCCGTTTGAAACGTCGTGCGGATCGGAGGGATCATTGTGTTAAAGAAACTAGAGAGTTTTCTGGCCGGGCTTCCCATGACGATTGTAGCCGGTGTATTCCTGCTGCTGGATTTGGTCCCGCATTTGATGGAGGAATTTGGCGGTACGCCGGTGCAGCTTTCATTTCTTCCCTTTGACCCGGCGTGGGTTACTATCGTAATCAGCGGTGTTCCTCTTTTGTATCTGGCCCTGTGGCGGATAATCCACAATCCCGGTATCAGCAAAATATCATCTGCCCTTTTGATTTGTATCGCCATGTTCGCCGCTATTGCAATCGGAGATTTGTTTGCAGCGGGAGAAGTCGTGTTTATCATGGCAATCGGTGCACTTTTAGAGGAAGCCACCACAAACCGGGCGAAAAAGGGGCTCCAAAATCTGCTCAGCATTGCGCCGGCAAAGGGGCGCAGGCTAAAGGACGGGAAAGAAGAAATGATCCCGGCAGAGGAAATCCGGCAGGGAGATGTTCTGCGTATTCTGCCCGGAGAAACGATCCCGGTTGACGGAACGATCCTCCGCGGCGAAACCTCGGTTGACCAGTCTGTTATGACGGGGGAATCCCTGCCGGTTGACAAAGGCGTGGGGGAGGAGGTCTTTTGCGGAACGATCAACCGCTTTGGTTCGATCGACATTTCGGCAACGAAAGTAGGGGTAAACAGTTCTCTGCAAAAGCTGATCCGCATGGTGCAGGACGCAGAGAATAAACAGGCTCCCATGCAGAGAATCGCCGACAGAGTGGCGAGCTGGCTGGTGCCTGTCGCCCTGTTGATCGCGATTCTGGCCTATGTATTTACCGGGAATATCGTTACAGCAGTCACTGTATTGGTCGTATTCTGTCCCTGCGCTCTTGTATTGGCAACGCCTACCGCTATTATGGCGGCCATCGGGCAGGCAACAAAGCATGGTGTGATCATCAAATCCGGCGAAGCCCTGGAGAAAATGGGGAAAGTGGACACGATTGCCTTTGATAAAACCGGCACTTTGACCTATGGCCGCTTAGATGTCAGCGATCTGATTTCTTTTGACGAATCAATCAGTGAAACCGGCTTGCTTTCTCTGGCCGCTTCTGCTGAAGCCAGGAGCGAACACCCGCTAGGAAAGGCGATCGTGGCGTATGCAAAGGCAAAAGAAGTTCCGCCGGTAGAACCGGCTGCGTTCAGGATGACTGCCGGCAAGGGAGTTTTTGCGGAGGTGGACAACCGTAGCCTGCTTTGCGGCAATGAAAAATTCCTTACTGAAAATGGAGTTTCGATTGATAATAAGGTGCACTCCGCTTTGGAACGGTTGCGTACCCAGGGAAAAGCCTCGATTCTCGTAGCGGAAGATCAAAAATGTATCGGTGTGATCGCACTTTCCGATGTGCTGCGTCCAGAAGCGAAAGCCATGGTTTCCCGCCTTTCCGATATGCACACCCGCACGGTTTTGCTGACCGGCGACCATCAAAAAACGGCCGATTATTTTGCACAGCAGGTTGGTATTTCCGAAGTCCGTGCAGAACTCCTGCCCGAAGAAAAAGTGCGGAACATTGAGGAATTGCAGGCTGAAAATCACAAAGTTTGTATGATCGGCGATGGCGTCAACGACGCTCCGGCGCTGAAAACGGCGGATGTTAGCGTAGCAATGGGAAGCATGGGAAGCGACATTGCCGTTGACGCTGCAGAAGTTGCGCTGATGAGCGACGATATTTCAAAAATCCCGTATTTAAAGCGGCTCTCTAATGCAACGGTCAGGACGATCAAAGCCAGCATTACGCTGTCTATGTGTATCAACTTCGTGGCAATCGTGCTGTCGCTCATGGAAGTGTTGACACCCACTACCGGGGCGCTGGTACACAATGCCGGTTCCTGTTTCGTGGTGCTGATCGCCGCGCTGTTATACGACAGGAAATTTGAGTGAACGGTATAGCCACTCTTCAGCAAGGCGGTGGAGATGACCGCGCCGGGAACTTTGCCGGTTACTAGGCAGGCTTCCTCATAAAAGGCGCAGCAGCGGCATTGAGCCGCTGCTGTATTTATAATCCAGGTGAAATGCGGCCTACAGGTTGCTTTCTTTCTGGTTGACGTTTTTTCTCAGCCAGTTCCCGAGTGCGGTCAGGCACAGCAGAACGCTGATCAGGAAGGCGCCGGGAATCAGGACCATCCACCAAGGCCCGGGTCATCAGTGCCTCTTCTGAAAGAGACAGCATGCTGCCCCAGAAAATGACATCCAGCGGCAACCCGATCCCCATAAAACTCAGCGTGGATTCGGCCACGATTGCGGAACGCACATTCATGACCACCATAAACATTATGGAGGATACAAAATTCGGCGCAAGATGCCAGCGCAGCACGTGGAAAAAGCCGCCTCCCATACATTTTGAGGCAACCACATATTCACTGTTCCGTATCTGCCTTACCTCGGTGCGGACGATCTTGGCAATGCTGCACCAGCTGGTGACACCGATGACCAGGGAGATGGAAAACACCGTCGCTTCACCCAGGATCGTCTGGATAAAAATGGCGGTAAGCAGCGAGGGAACGCTGAGGAAAACCTCCGTCAGACGCATGAGAATGCCGTCCAGCCATACGGGCGCCATACCGCTGACAGAACCATACAGAATGGCGATGGCCGTGGAGAGGGCGGTAGCCGCAAAGCCAATCAGCAGAGAGATACGGCCGCCATACCAGATGCAGGAAAAAATGTCCCGGCCCAGTGTGTCGGTCCCGAACAGGAATTCGGCATCAGGTGCTTTTGAATAATTGGCAAGATCCAAATACGAGGGATCTTTGGCTGTCCAAAGCCCGGCAAACGCACAGCCCAGCACGATCAGGCACAAAAAGGTGAGGGGGAGGACGGGGAATTTCCGCCGGCGCTTGGGGGGCGTTGCGTGCATCTGTTCCGTGCGGATGCCGGCAACAGAGAACAACGCGCGATCCGTCATATGATCTTCACCTCCGAGCCCTCGACCACTTCGGCCGCTTTGATGCGGGGATCAATATGCTCATTGATAATCTGCCCGATCATATTGCAGAAGATGACGGTGACCCCGGTTATCATGCAAAGCACCATCAGCATATTGTAATCGGCATAGCGGGCGCTCTCATAAGCCAGCGTGCCGATCCCCGGATAGGAAAATACCGTTTCCACGACGTAGGTCCCACCAAGGATATGCGGTACGGAAATCGCCATGATGCTGATATAGGACGGCAGGATGTTTCGCAGGCAATGCCGGAACAAGATCTGCCGTTTGTTCAGCCCCTTCGCTTTTCCAAGCAGCACATAGTCGGCACGGGCTTCCTCCAGCAATTTGTTGCGGACCATATAGGCATAGTACCACAGATGGGCGGACAGCACGATGGTCATGGGCAGAATCAGATGGAGGGCCCGGTCCGCGATATCATCCGCCCTGCCGACACCGTAGGCGCCGCTGCTGGGCAGCCAGCCGAGGGAAACGCAGAATATCAGGATCAATACCAGGGAAAGCCAGAACTCGGGGATATTGCAAAACTTCGTAGAGAAGGAAAATAGCACCTCTACTAAAATACTACTTCTAAACCAAACATAAAAGGTCGGCGCTCACAGAGAATGTGAGTGCCGACCTTTTGTTACCCTATCATGCGCTTTGTCTGTGGCGTAAGTGTGGCGTAAATCCGCTTTTTCCTACGCTGAAACCCAGTCGTTTCAAGGGCTTAGAGCATTTATCAATACATGCCGCCCATGTCGCCGCCGGCGGGAGCGGCCGGAGCCGGGGGTTCCGGCAGATCGGCGACCAGGCTCTCGGTGGTCAGGACCATCGAAGCGACGCTGGCAGCATTCTCCAGAGCGGAGCGGGTGACCTTGGTGGGATCGACGATGCCGGCCTCGATCATGTCATCGACATACTCTTCCTTCTGTGCATCGAAACCGTAGTTGGGCTTGTTGGCCTTCAGGATATTGTCGATGATAACGCTGCCTTCCAGACCGGCGTTCGCGGCGATCTGGCGCAGGGGAGCCTCCAGGGCTTTGCGGACGATCTTGGCGCCGGTGCGCTCGTCGCCTTCCAGAGAAGCGACGATCTTGTCGACAGCGGGGATCGCGTTGATGGTAGCGGTGCCGCCGCCGGCGACGATGCCCTCCTCAACAGCCGCCTTGGTGGCGTTCAGAGCGTCCTCAATGCGGAGCTTCTTGTCCTTCATCTCCACTTCGGTAGCAGCGCCGACCTTGATGACGGCCACGCCGCCGGCCAGCTTTGCCAGACGTTCCTGCAGCTTCTCACGGTCGAAATCGGAGGTGGCGGTGGAGATCTGGTTGCGGATCTGGGCCACACGGTCGGAGATGGCGTTCTTGTCGCCGTTGCCGCCGACGATGGTGGTGTTCTCCTTGGTGACCTTGACCTGGCGGGCGGTGCCCAGCAGCTGCATGGTGGCGTCCTTGAGTTCATAGCCCAGATCGCTGCTGATCACGGTGCCGCCGGTCAGGATGGCGATATCCTGCAGCATCTCCTTGCGGCGGTCGCCAAAGCCGGGCGCCTTGACGGCGACTACATTCAGGCCGCCGCGCAGACGGTTGATGATGAGGTTGGACAGAGCGTCGCCCTCCACATCTTCCGCGATGATGAGCAGCTTGCGGCCGGACTGGATGACCTGCTCAAGCAGGGGAACCAGATCCTGGAAGACGCTGATCTTCTTGTCGGTGATCAGCACGGAGCAGTCCTCATAGACGGTCTCCATCTTCTCGGTATCGGTGACCATATAGGGGGTCACATAGCCGCGGTCAAACTGCATGCCTTCCACGACCTCGGTGTAGGTTTCGGCAGTGGTCTTGTTTTCCTCGATGGTGATCACGCCGTCGGCGGTGACTTTCTCCATCGCATCGGCGATCAGCTGGCCGATCTCAGCGTCGCCGGCAGAAACAGTACCGACACGGGCAATGTCCTTGCTGCCGTTGACCTTCTGGCTGTTGGCTTTGACGGCTTCCACAGCGGCGCTGACAGCCTTCTGCATGCCGCGCTTGATGTCCATGGGGTTCGCGCCGGCGGTCACGTTCTTCATGCCTTCGTTGACCAGGGCCTGGGCCAGAACCGTCGCGGTGGTGGTGCCGTCACCGGCGGCGTCGTTGGTCTTGGTGGCCACTTCGCGCACCAGCTGAGCGCCCATGTTCTCAAACTCGTCCTTCAGTTCGATCTCTTTGGCAATGGTCACGCCGTCGTTGGTGATGAGCGGGCTGCCGAACTTTTTGGCAAGCACCACGTTGCGGCCTTTGGGGCCCAGGGTGACCTTGACGGTATCAGCAAGCTGGTCGATGCCGGCGCACAGCGCCTTGCGGGCGTCAGCGCCCTGTTTGATCTGTTTAGCCATAAAGCATTATCTCCTTTTATTGTAAAGAATCAACGGAAAAGGGGAGGGGATTACTCCTCCACCACGGCGAGAATATCGCTCTGGCGGACGATGGTGCATTCCTCGCCGTCCACCTTGACTTCAGTACCGGCATATTTGCTCGTCAGCACTTTGTCGCCGACCTTGACAATCATTTCGACTTCCTTGCCGTCGACCATGCCGCCCGGGCCAACGGCCAGGACCTCGGCCACCTGCGGCTTTTCCTTCGCGGAGCCGGACAGGATCAGGCCGCCTTTGGTGGTCTCTTCTTCCTCGACCAGCTTGATGACAACACGGTCTGCAAGAGGTTTGATTTTCATGATGAAAGATCCTCCCTTATAAAAGATTTCTCTTCAAAGATTTGGTTTAGCACTCGCTTCTCTTGAGTGCTAAACATATAATATACACTTTCTCCGGAAAAATCAAGAGGTTTTTATATAAAATTTTTATGAACATGAAGTTCGGGGCGCCTGGATGCGTCCGCGAAAGAAAAAAGGCCTGCCGTCCGGCTGGGAGGCAGGCAACAAAAATGCCCACCTGCGCCGCAAGACCGGCAACAGGTGGGCGCCGCATGGAGCTAGTAGTCGGACTTGAACCGACGACCTGCTGATTACGAATCAGCTGCTCTACCAACTGAGCCATACTAGCACGCAAAGGCAACATCCCTATTATACAGGTTTTTGGGCGCAAGTCAAGTCCTGCGGTGAAAAAACCTGAAAAAACGTTGCCGTTGCATTCAGCAGCAGACGTTCAGCAACTGGGCGCGCCCATGCAGCCGCAGCGGTACGGATCCTGCCGGTACGAACAGGCAGTCCCCGCGGAAGAAGGGGAGCGCGTCGCCGCCTTCGGGGAAGGCCACCCCGCAGCCGTCCACGCAGAGCAGTACCTGGAAGGAGCGGTCGGAGGCCGCAAAGGGGGCCATGGCGCGGATGCGCTCGGTGTTGATGATCCAGCGCTCCACCACGAAGTATTTGCAGCGGCAGAGCAGTTCGCTGGCCCGGCCGGGAGCGTAGCGCAGCACCCGCATCGGCTGCCGCGGCGAAATGCCGCCGGTCAGGTCGGCTACATCCAGGGCACGGTCGATGTGCAGGGGCCGGGGCTTGCCGTCCTTGCCCGGACGGCCGTAGTCGTACATGCGGTAGGTCAGGTTGGAACTTTCCTGGATCTCGGCGATGAGGGCCCCCGCGCCGATGGCGTGAACGGTACCGGTCCGGATGTAAAAGACATCGCCCTTCTCGATGGGGACCTTTTGCAGATAGCGCTCCACGGTGCCGTCCAGCAGGCTGCGGCGCAGCGTCTCCTGGTCGATGGTACGGTTGAAGCCGTAGATCAGGCTGGTATTCTCCAACGCGTCCAGCACATACCACATTTCGCTTTTACCCAGCTGGCCGTTCTCGTGCTCTTTGGCATAGCTGTCGCTGGGATGGACCTGCACTGAGAGGTCCTGCTTCGCGTCGATGAACTTGATCAGGATGGGCAGCTGGCCGTCCTGCGTGCGGATATGACTGCCCAGAAACTCCGGGTGCTCCCGTAGCACCTGGGTGAGGGTCTGCCCGGCAAAAGGTCCGCTGGCCACGGTGCTGGTGCCGTCGGGGTGGGTGGAGCACTCCCAGGTCTCGGCCAGGGGCTGCATCTGGATGCCCTTGGCAAAGTCGTCGTTCAGACGGTTGCCGCCCCAGATATAGTCCTTGCCCACCGGGCGCAGCAGGAACGGCTCAGTCCTCGAGGGGGAATTTCTGTTTGTCATGGACACTGATCTCCTTACCCAACTGGACCTCGATCACCTTGAGTTCGGTGTCGGCGATGATCGTGTGGCGGCAGCCCGCCTGCATGGTGATCACGTCACCGGCCTGGACGGGCTGTTCCATCCCGTCCACGATGGTGCGCCCCTTCCCCGAGATCACGTTCCAGACCTCGTCGCGGCGGCTGTGGCTGTGGTAGTTCATGCTGTGCCCGGGGTTCAGCGTGACCTTGATGGTCATGCTCTCATCCTCCACGTCCAGCACCCGGAAGCTGCCCCAGGACTTCTCGGCGAACATGATCTGCTGGTCGATGGCGTCCACATAGGGCTTGATATAGCTGGATTGTTCCTTGTCGGAAACCAGGATCCCCTCCGGGCTGGCCGAAACGACGACGTCGTGCAGCCCCATGCAGAGCACCGGCACGTCCAGTTCGTTGAGCACGTGGACGTTCTGGCAGGTGCCGTTGAGGATCGCCTTGCCGATGCTGGGCTCCTCCATGGCTTCCGTCAGGGTGTTCCAGGTGCCCATATCCTTCCACTGGCCGGCAAAATGCATGACCTGGATCTTGGGTTCCTTCTCCACCACAGCGTAATCAAAGCTGATCTTGGGCAGGGTACCATACCGCTGGTACAGATCCTGGTAATCGGTGAAGTCGAGCAGTTCATGGGCGCGGCCCAGCACATAGCGCAGCTGATAGGCAAAGACGCCGCCGTTCCACAGCGCTCCGCGGGCAATATACTCGGCGGCTGTCTTTGCGTCCGGCTTTTCCTTGAAAGTCTTGACCGGACTGACCGTACCGGCGCTTTCCGGGATGATATAGCCATACTTCTCGCTGGGGTAGGTGGGTTCGATGCCCATCAGCGTCAGGCTGGCGTTTCCTTCCGCGGCCAGACGGGCGAGTTCTTTCAGCGCCTCAAAATAGTCGTTGTTCACATAGGGGTCCACCGGGCAGACGACAACGGGGTCCTCCGGCGAGACCCCCTTCACGTCGCGCAGATAGGCGCTGGCCAGGGCGATGGCGGGGAAGGTGTCCCGGCGGCAGGGCTCCACGCAGACGCCCACCGCGTCGCCCAGCTGGTTGTGGATGGCGCTGACCTGGGTCTTGCTGGTGGCGATGGTCACATTGGCGCCGCGGTCCACCTCGGTGATCTGGCGGTAGACGCGCTGGACCATGGACTCATAGCCGTCCTGGGTCTTGAAGATCTTGATGAACTGTTTGGAGCGGATGTCGTTGGAGAGCGGCCACAGGCGTTTGCCGGAACCGCCGGAGAGCAGGATGATGTTCATGAGCGTGTGTCCTTTCTGGAAAGATCAGCGTTCCGCACGCATGGGATTGTGCAGGAAGTCCTCGTAGGCAAGGCGAAGCCCGTCCTCCAGTTCGGTCTTGTAGGTCCAGCCCAGGGCCGTGGCCTTGCTGACATCCAGCAGTTTGCGGGGCGTTCCGTTGGGCTTGGAGGTATCCCACTCGATCCTGCCGGTGTACCCGACCACTTTGGCGACCAGTTCCGTCAGCGCCCGGATCGTCAGTTCCTTGCCGGTCCCGGCGTTCACGGTCTCGTTGCCGGAATAGTGATTCATCAGGAACACACAGAGGTTGGCCAGGTCATCCACGTACAGGAATTCCCGCAGCGGGCTGCCGTCGCCCCAGCAGGTCACACTGGGCAGGCCCTGCTCCTTGGCCTCATGGAAGCGCCGGATCAGCGCCGGGACCACGTGGCTGTGGGTGGGGTGGTAATTGTCGTTGGGACCGTAGAGGTTGGTAGGCATGACGCTGATATAGTCCGTGCCGTACTGGCGGTTGAGGTACTCGCAGTATTTGAGCCCCGAAATCTTGGCCAGCGCGTAGGCTTCGTTGGTTTTTTCCAGTGCTGAAGTCAGCAGGCAATCCTCTTTCATGGGCTGCGGCGCCATGCGGGGGTAGATGCAGCTGGAACCCAGGAATTCCAGCTTTTTGCAGCCGTTTTTCCAGGCGGAATGGATCACGTTCATCTCCAGCGTCATGTTGTCGTACATGAAATCCGCCAGTGCTTCCTCATTGGCTACGATGCCGCCCACCTTGGCCGCAGCCAGAAAGACGTATTCCGGCTTTTCAGCGGCAAAGAAGGCTTCCACAGCCTCCTGACGGCAGAGATCCAGTTCCCGGTGGGAGCGGGTGATCAGGTTGGTGTACCCCTGGCGCTGCAGTTCCCGCACGATGGCGCTGCCCACCATGCCGCGGTGCCCGGCTACATAGATCTTCGCGTTTTTTTCCATCATCGTTTTCGTCTTCTTTCTTTAAATAAGCAAACTGTTGCAAAGCGGGGGCGCAGGGGGCCTTATTTGATGACGCCCTTTTCGAGATATTCGGCCAGGTTGGTCTTAATGTGCTCTTCGGCGCGCTCCACCGCCACTTTTTTCATATCATGGTCCACCATGATCCGCACCAGTTCTTCAAAGCTGGTCTTGGTGGGGTTCCAGCCCAGTTTCCGTTTGGCCCTGGAGGGGTCGCCGAGAAGATTGACCACGTCGGTGGGGCGGTAGAAATCGGGGCTGACCTCGATGAGCACCCGGCCCGTCGCGCGGTCAATGCCTTTTTCTTCCATGCCTTCGCCTTTGAACTCCAGTTCGATACCCACATAATGGAACGCCAGCTGGCAGAATTCCCGCACGGAGTGCTGCTCGCCGGTGGCGATCACAAAGTCTTCCGGTTCATCGTTTTGCAGCAGCAGCCACATGCACTCCACGTAGTCTTTGGCGTAGCCCCAGTCCCGCAGGCTGGAAAGGTTGCCCAGATACAGCTTGTCCTGCTTGCCCTGGGCAATGCGGGCGGCGGCCAGCGTGATCTTGCGGGTGACGAAGGTTTCGCCGCGGCGCTCGGATTCATGGTTGAACAGGATGCCGGAGCAGCAGAACATGTGGTAGGCTTCCCGGTATTCTTTGACGATCCAGAACCCGTACTGCTTGGCCACCGCGTAAGGGCTGTAGGGGTGGAAAGGGGTGTCCTCGTTCTGGGGGACCTGCTCCACCTTGCCGTAGAGCTCGCTGGTGGAAGCCTGATAAACACGGCAGGTCCCGGCCAGGCCGCACAGGCGGACCGCCTCCAGCACGCGCAGCACGCCGGTGGCCACTACGTCGGCGGTATACTCCGGCACGTCGAAACTGACCTGCACATGGCTCTGCGCGGCCAGGTTATAGATCTCATCCGGGCGCACGGAGCCGATGACGGCCATCAGGCTCATGGAATCCCCCAGGTCCCCGTAGTGCAGGTGAAAATGAGGATGCCCTTCCAGATGCGCGATACGCTCCCGGTAGTCCACCGAGGAACGGCGGATCATGCCGTGCACATCGTAGCCTTTTTCCAGCAGGAACTCAGCCAGATAGCTGCCGTCCTGGCCGGTCACGCCGGTGATCAATGCCTTTTTCATAGGTTCAATCGCCTTTCTTGGTATATTCACAAATCGGCCTGTCGGCCCTCTGTTTGCTATTTTATCGTCTCTTTTCGTCCGGTTACAGGGGGAATCTTGCAAAAGATTAGCATTATATTGACTTTTTCGCTTTTTTCCGCTACAGTATCAGCAGAAAAGCGAGGTGCCTTTGCCATGGAAAGTCCGATGTTCGACGGCGAGCTGGTCCATTCCAGCCGCATCCTGTATACGCCGTCCCCCTTTGCGCGCACCAATCTGCTGCATCTGCAGGAGGTCGGCAACCTGCAAGCCCGCCGGCCTCATGCCAGCGCCCGGCAGGGGCTGGCGTCCTACCTGGTTTTTCTGGTGGAAAGCGGCAGCGGCACGCTGGAATACGGCGGTATGCAGCGCACATTGCAGGCAGGGGACTGCGTTTTCCTGGACTGCCGCAAACCGTACCGGCACCGTACGGGGGCGGATCTGTGGCGGCTGCGCTGGGCGCACTTTTACGGTCCCAATATGGGCGGCATCTATAAAAAATATGAAGAACGCGGCGGGCAGCCCGCTTTCCGTACTGTCCAGCCCCAACGGTACAAGGCGCTGCTGGAAGAATTGTATGCGCTGGCCGGTTCGGACGCTTATGTGCGGGATATGCAGATCTGCGCGCGGCTGTTTGACCTGCTGACGCTGCTGATGGAGGAAAGCTGGCATCCGGGGCGCGGGCCGGTGCGCCGCGGCAAGCAGCAGAGCGTGCAGGAGATCAAAGACTTTCTTGACACGCACTACACCGAAAAAATAACGCTGGACGATCTGGCCGAACGGTTTTATATCAACAAATTCTACCTGACCCGCGTGTTTAAAGAGCAGTTCGGGCTTTCGGTCACCAGCTACCTGGTCCAGCTGCGGATCACCCAGGCCAAACGGCTGCTGCGCTTTACCGACTGGAGCATGGAAGCGGTGGCGGCCGAATGCGGCCTGCACGACGCCAACTATTTTGCGCGCCTTTTTAAAAAGATCGAAGGGGTCACGCCGGGAGAATACCGCCGCCGGTGGTGAGCGGCGCGGTAAGATACGGGGCCAAGCGGCCCGGAACGGGTTGCCTGCGCACCCCGGTTTTGTATAAAAGCGTTCACCTGCAGCACACCGTTTGCGTACCGGGAAATTTTACCCGCGTACCTTTATTCGGTACCGGCCTGCAGGGAGGAAAACAGCCCGGAGCGCTGCATCCGGGCTGTAATGCCCCCCCTTGGGGGCTGGCGGTGCGTTCAGGATTCCGGCGGCTTGGGCGGTTCCGGCGGCGCGCTGTGGTTGGCCACCGGGATAAAGCGGCGGACAAAGCGGCCTTTGCCGCGGCTGAGCACATAAAAATACCCGATCACCGAGAAGATCATCGCGCCGATGAAATTGACGAAAAGATCCTCCATCGTATCCAGCAGCCCGGGGTCCAGATATCCGCCCAGCCCCAGCGATTTCTGGGAGCCGTCCGAAAAGACCACGATCACATCGGAAATGCCGCGCAGAACGACCGGGTGGTTGCCGCCGGTGGGGTCCAGCAGGATCGTGCCGAAATTCTGCAGGACGGTATCCTTTTGCATATCGAGGAAGAAAAGCTGGTCCATGGTGCATTCAAAGAATTCCCAGACCACCCCGACCGTCATCGAGAAGCAGAAGGCGACGATGGCCAGGTACAGCGGCGAAAGGTGAAAACGCACACGGCTGTTGCGGTTGAGGATATCCAGCAGTGAAAAACCGATGGCCGCGCACAGGAAGCCGTTGATGGTGTGCAGCACGGTGTCCCAATGGGGGAAGGTCACATAGTAAGCGCCGATCTCCCCCAGGATCTCCGCCGCGTAGATAAACAGCAGGATGATGACTTCCAGCGTATTGGGCAGGTCAATGTCCAATTTGCGCTCCAGCATGGTAGGCAGGGCAAACAGGATCAGGGTGAGAAGGCAGAGAAATACATTTTCAAAATTCCGATTGAAAAGCTGGGCCAGCATCACCAGGATCACCGAGATGCGCAGAAACGTGTAAAGGATCATCACGGCCTTCTTTTCTTTCCACAGGCCGCGCAGTGTTTCGCTTGCACGGGGCTTGCACGGTTTCATAGACAACTCCTTTGCGCCTTCCGGGGCGCTTTGCGGGGGTCCCTTTACTCCAGTGTGAAATCCTTGGGGTCCAGTTCCGGCAGTACCTGCCGGTGCGGGACCCGCATCAGCGGGTCATAGCAGAAGCGGCGGCAGCTGTAGTAAGGGGAAACGACCCCCTTTAACCGGCACAGAACCATTTTGGGGTCGGAGGCGGGCATACCGTACAGGCAATACGCGCAGGCGGGCGCGATCTTGCTGCCATAATACTGCTTTTTGAACATAGCCTCACCCCAAAACACAGAAATATACTATTGATTCTTCCTATTATAGAAGTTTTGCCGGAGCTTGTAAAGTGCCGCGCAAAGGAAGAGAAAAGCAACCAACGCGGCGTCGGGGGCGAGCCGGTGCGCAGGGATGACCCGCGCTGGCAGCGAACGGTAGACCGGCAGGACGCCGGGCAGCAGCCGCACCGCTCCCGCCGTCAGGGCCGGCAACAGGAGCAGGTGCAGCAGGCGGTTGAGCGCAAGCAGCCGCAGCGAGGCGGCCCCCTGCAGCAGCAGCGCCAGCTGAGCCCATACCGAGAGCCCCAGCACGCTCAGGCACAAGCAGCAGCCGTAGAGGGCCGCACGCCCGCCAAGGGCGGAAAAATCGGCACATCCGGCCGTGATCTCCTGCAAAGCGCTCAGCAAGGGCCGGACCTGGGGGATGTGCGGCAAAAAGGGTTCTGCCGCCGCACCGAGCGTCCGGAAAAACACCACGCAGCCGCAGACGTTCAGGCAGCTGGACACGGCGCTGCTTACGGCCGGGGAAAAGCCTGCCGGTTCCGCTGTTTCGGCGCAGGCGGCCCGGCCGGACGCCCCGCGCCGGGCGGGCAGCAGCGGCAGGCAGGCCAGCGTGCTGATCAGATTGGCGGCCAGCTGCAGAGCGTACAGCAGCACCCCCAGTTTTATGCTGCCGAGCATCAGCCCGCCCACGCAGCCGATGACAAAACCGGGGCTGGAACAGCAGCCCAGCATCAGCAGAAAGGCCGATTCCCGCTCCGTCAGCGTTCCGTTCCGGGTCAGGCGGCCGGTGAGCCGGGCACAGACGGCGTATCCGCCGAACCAGGAAAGCAGCAGCGCCAGCACGCCCTCCTCCCGGCCAAACCCAAGAAAGCGGGAAACACGGCGCAGCAGCGGGTGAGGACCGCGCAGGGAGATCAACCATTCGCAAAGTACAAAAAACGGGAACAGCGCCGGCAGCACCGTTTCCACGCACAGGCGCAGCCCTTCGGCAAACCCTTCGGCCGCCAGTGCCGGGGCGCGCAGCAGCAGAACGCTCAGCAACAGGCAGAGCACGGCGACGACCCGGTTCTTGATACGGTATTGACTCATAGAACAGACCTCCGACGGCGTATATTGGGGCAGGCCGCTATGCTTCGGGGAGGGGACGCCCATGAAACGCCAGAAACAAAAGAGACCGAAGGATTTCCGCTGGGCAGACAGTCTCCGGGGGATGTGGGGGCAACCCCCGTCCGGGTTTTACCAGCTGCCCGCTTTTGAGGTACGCGGCCGCTGCCTTGTGACGCAGGCCTGCCGGAAAGTCCTGGATTTCGCGCCGGAAAAGATCTGTCTGGACATGGGAAACTTTATAGTAACATTGTATGGCGGCGGTTTGCGAATAGAATCGCTGAACGGCAGAAGGCTGCTGCTGACCGGCCGCATCACGGCCATCACCTTTCAGAACAAATGGGAGGAAGGGCGCACATGAAGCAGGGGATCTGGGGGGTGGATCGGATCACGTTCCGCATCAATGGACGGGACCCGCAGCGGTTTTTGAACCTCGCATCCCGGCACGGCGTCCGGCTTTCCCATCTGCGCCGGGAAGAAGACGGCCTGTCCGCCAGTGCGCCGGGGAACTCCCGCGTCCGCATCGAGCAGCTGGCGGTGCAAGGCGGGTGGCGGTTTTCGCTTCTGGAACGCCGGGGACCCGGGCTTCTGACGGAGCGGATCACAGCCCGGCCCGGCCTGATCGCAGGCGGCGCGCTGTTTCTGGTGCTCCTGCAATGTTTCGGGCAGCTGCTCTGGACCATCGACTTCGGCGGTCTGGGCGAGGAACAAACGTACCGGCTCCGCACGCTGCTGGCCGGATACGGCATCTATGAGGGCGCCAGGATGGAGGAAAAAACACTGGAATCCGCCCGGCAGGCCGCGCTGCAGCAGAGTGACCTTTTCGGCTGGATCACCCTGAATTTCGCGGGAGGCTGCCTGTTTGTAGAGAGCACCGAAGCCCGCTACCAGGAATTGCGCGCAGAAGTACCCCTGCAGGCCCTGTATGCGCGGGAGGCGGGGGAGATCACCGCCATGAACGCGGAAAGCGGCTTTGCAGCGGTGCGGCCGGGGCAGATGGTGGAGCAGGGGCAGATGCTGGTCGGCAGCGTGCGGCCGGACCACGACGGCGACCCGGTCTACCAGGGGGCGTCCGGGGAGGTGGTCGCGCGGGTGGAAAAAAGCTATACCTCCTTCCAGCCGTTTCGGCAGGAAACGGAGATCCTTACCGGGACCTGTGTGACACAGGCGGAACTGTATATGCTGGGGCGGCCCTTGGGAAACGGCGGGCCCGCTTTGGAAACGGCAGCAGAACGGATCGTTTCCTGGGAGCCGGTACGTCTGGGGCGCCTGAGCCTGCCCGCCTGCATCCGCTTCGAGAGTGCTTGGCCCCGTGCCCGCCGCATTATCGTCCACTCTGCCGCGCAGGCCCGCGCGCTGGCGCGCCGCGCCTGCCGGGATGCTCTTCTGGCGGAATTTCCCGATGCAGTGGTGGAAGCGGAGACCTGCCGCTGGCAGACGGCTGGGGAAGGCGAGGCGTGCACGGTGACGTACCGTTTTTGCGCAGACATTGCCACGCCTGTGCCGCCTACCGCGGCAAACGCCGCAAAAAATTGAAAACCGTGCCCGTCCGATACCAAAAGGGGATAAAAAATTTTGTGCACATTAGACAATTTCTTTTGGGAAATATTGTGCTATAATCTTAATGGGTAAGTATGATATGCAACGAGCAGGAGGGGTAATTTTGGCAGAACGCTCCATGGAACTGGACAGCATCGAACTGGCCGCCGCAATTTTTGGGAACTGTGACCAGAATATCCATTTGCTGGAAAAGGAGTTTGGGGTCACAGCTGTCTGCCGCGGTTCGCAGCTTCGCTTTACCGGCGCAGAGGCGGATGTGGCGGCTGCGGCCCATGCAGTGGATGGCATGGTGATGCTGATGCAGAACCATACCCCGCTGGAGGAGCAGACGGTGCGTTACTGCATCAGTCTGGCGCGGGACGGAGAGGAAAAACGCCTGCGGGAACTCACCGATGATTTTGTGGCAGTGACCACCAAGGGGCGCCCCATTCATCCCAAGACCCTGGGCCAGCGGGAGTATCTGGCGGCGATCCGCAAAAATGCCGTCACCTTCGGCGTGGGGCCGGCTGGCACCGGCAAGACCTACCTGGCGGTCGCCATGGCGGTCAAGGCATTCAAGTCCAAGGACGTCAGCCGCATCGTCCTGACGCGGCCCGCCGTGGAAGCGGGGGAAAAGCTGGGCTTCCTGCCCGGCGACCTGCAAAACAAGGTGGACCCGTATCTGCGTCCGCTTTACGACGCACTGTTCGATATGCTGGGGGCAGAGACTTTTCAGAAACTGTTTGAAAAGCAGATCATTGAAGTGGCCCCCCTCGCCTACATGCGCGGGCGCACGCTGGACGATGCGTTCATCATTCTGGACGAAGCGCAGAACACAACCCCTGAACAGATGAAGATGTTCCTCACGCGCATGGGCGTGGGCAGCAAGGTGGTCGTGACGGGCGACGTCACCCAGGTGGATCTGCCGGACAAAGTGCGCAGCGGCCTGGTGGATGCGCTCGAGATCCTGCGCGGCGTGGACGGTATCGCCCAGATCTACCTTACGGAAAAGGACGTTGTGCGCCACAGGCTGGTGCAGCAGATCATCAAGGCCTATGAAAAAGCTGCCGGGGATTCTGCCCGGCGTTCCAGAATACATACAGGAGGTTGATTTTCCATGTCCAATAAAGTGCTGATTACCAATGAGCAGAACGCCGTCAAAATTCCTTCCGGGCTGCGCATCCTGATCCGCAGAAGCTGCAACGCTGTGCTGGACTTTGAAAAATTTGACGGTCCGGCGGAGATCAGCGTCACGTTTGTGGACAACCGCCGGATCCAGGAACTCAACAAACAGTACCGCGATAAAGACGCCGCCACCGACGTGCTCAGCTTCCCCATGGGGGAAAACGGCGAGTATGACATCGACGAGGACAACGGCTGCAAGATCCTGGGGGACATCGTGATCTCCATGGAGCGCGCCATGGAGCAGGCTGAACTGTACGGGCATTCCCTGCAGCGGGAAGTGGCCTACCTGACCGTCCATTCGATGCTGCATCTTCTGGGCTACGACCACGAGGCCAGCGGCCTGGAGGCTGTACATATGCGGGAAAAGGAGGAAGCGGTGCTCATCAAGCTCGGCTTGCCGCGCACGGTTTCGTATACGTCGGATGAGATCTGAGATCAAACGCTTTGGATACGGCTTTGTCTATGCCTGGAACGGCATACGCGCCGCCGCCCAGGAGGAGCGGAATTTCCGCTTCCATCTCTGCGTGGCCTGCTATGCGCTGCTGGCCTCCTGGCTGGCGGAACTGGCGGCGGCGGAATGGTGCCTGATCGTGCTGTGCATTGCCGCAGTACTGGCGCTGGAACTGGTCAATTCTGCGGTGGAGCGCGCGGTGGACAAGCCCGACACCACGCACTGGTGGAGCGCGGGCGCCGCCAAAGACATGGCGGCCGGGGCGGTCCTGGTCATGGCTGCGGGCTGTCTGGCGGTGGGTCTGTGCCTGTTTTTGCCGCGTCTGCCGGTGCTGTGGCAGAACCTGCTGCAAAGGCCGTGGCTGGCCGTGCTGTGCGTAGTGGCGCTGCTGCCCGCCTATCTTTTTATTTTCCGTTACCACAAAAGCGAACAGAAAGGTGAAACACCAAATGGCAAAAACGATCCCTGAACCTTCCAGCAGTGTCTTTGTCGCGCTGGTGGGCCGTCCCAATGTGGGCAAATCCAGCCTGACCAACCATCTGGTGGGGGAAAAGGTGGCGATCGTGACCAAAAAGCCCCAGACCACCCGCAGCCGCATCACCGGCGTGATCACCAAGGGCCCGGTGCAGTATGTGCTGATGGACACCCCGGGCATCCACAAGGCCCGCAACAAACTGGACAGCCGGATGACGCAGACGGCGGCGGCCAGCCTGAAGGACGTGGATGTGACGCTGATGCTCTTTGAACCTGCGGGGGATTTTACCGAGTCGGAACTGACGATGATCGGTGCGCTGCAGAAAGCGGGCCCTGCCGTCGCCGTCATCAACAAGGTGGATCTGCTGGACAGCTTTGCGGCGCTGGAACAGCGCAAGCAGCAGATCCGGGATTTCGGCTGCTTTGATGCGGTGACGGCGGTTTCCGCCAGAGACGGCACGGGCTGCGAGGAACTGTTCGCGCTGCTGAAACCCTACGGCAACGAAGGCCCGCACTATTTTGAGGATGACGCCTTTACCGATATGCCGGAAAAGGAACTGGTCGCCGAACTGGTGCGGGAAAAAGCGCTGCTTTTTCTGCGGGAGGAGATCCCCCACGGAATCGCCGTGGTGGTGGAACGCTTCAAGGAGCGCCCGGACAAGGACCTGGTCGACATCGACGTGGACATTTACTGCGAGCGCAAAAGCCATAAAGGCATGATCATCGGCAAAGGCGGGCAGATGCTGAAAAAGATCGCATCGGCCGCCCGGCTGGACGTGGAAGAACTGCTGGGCGTGCAGGTCAACCTGCAATGCTGGGTCAAGGTGCGGGAAGACTGGCGCGATAACGAGCAGCTGCTCAACGCGCTGGGGTTCTCGAAGCCCTGACCGGCGTTCTGCGCCCCGGTTGGACAACTTTTCCCCTTTCTTTGTGCTATCATCGGAGGCAGAGGAAAGGGGGCGGCGACCGCGATGGCTTGTCTGTCTGGGGATTGGGCACGGTTCATGCAGACCGGGAGCGTCTATGATTATCTGAATTACAAATCGCATCAGTGCGAACTGCGGGAGGACGAAGATGCAGATCGCAACGACGGGGCTGGTCTTGAAACAGGTCAAGGTGGGGGAGGCCGATCAGATCCTGACTCTGCTGACCCCTGACCTGGGGGTCGTATCGGCTTCGGCGCGCGGGAGCCTGCGGCTGAAAAACAAGCTGTTCAGCGCCTCGGGGCTGTTCTGCTACTCGGAATTCACCCTGACCAGCGGCCGGAGCCATTATTTTGTGGAATCCGCCCAGCTCAAGAAAGGGTTTTACGGCGTTTCCGAGACGGTGGAGGGTATGAGCCTGGCCGCCTATCTGGCGGAAGTCGCCCTGGCGCTCTCCCCGGCGCCGCCGGAAGCGGAGCCGCAGCTGCGGCTTCTGTTGAACTGCCTGTATATGATTGGCACCAAAAGGATGCCGCTGCGCCAGCTGAAGGCGATCTACGAACTGCGGGCCATGAGCATGGCCGGGTACCAGCCGGACCTGCTGGCCTGCGCCGGGTGCGGCAAATATGAGGGCGGCGATTTTTACTTTGACCCTGTGGAGGGGCGGCTGCTCTGCGCGGGCTGCGCCGACAGGGCGCGGCACATCCCCAATCTTGATGCCGGGGCGCTGCATGCGCTGCGGCATATCTGTCTGGTGGAGGACAAAAAGGTCTTTTCCTTCACACTGGCTCCGGCCAGCTTGACGAACCTGGCCCGCGTCAGCGAGCAGTATACACTGGCGCACCTGGAGCATGGGCTGAAAAGCCTGGATTTTTTAAAAACTGTACTGGAATGAGGAGAAACGATACCCTGTATGGATACAGCCTACAAAACCACACTGGAACTGGATAAGATCATTGCGCGGGCGGTACAGCTCTGTACCTGCCAGGAAACAAAGGTCCGCATGCAGGCCCTGGAACCCTGCCCGTCTACGGAGGAAGAACGGTACGCACTGTCGCAGACCGACGCCATCAATTCGCTGCTGATCAAAAACGGCAGCCCGCGTTTCGGCAGCGTGCGGGAAGTGCGCCGCATCGCCGCCCATGCACAGAAAGGCGGCATCCTTTCGATGGGGGAGCTGCTGGAAGTCGCCGCCACGCTGCGCAATTTTTCCGGCCTGTCCCAGTGGTACGGCCTGAGCGAACATGAAATGCTGCCGACCGACGATCTGTTCTATGCGCTGGCGCCCCAGCCGGTGCTGGAACGGCAGATCACCGACAGCATCCTTTCCCCGGAAGAAATGGCGGATACCGCCAGCGTGACGCTGCAGGACCTGCGCCGCAAGATCCGGCAGACGGAGGATTCCATCCGCACCAAGCTGGATAACATCATCAAAAATTCCACCACCAGCAAATTCCTGCAGGACGCCGTCGTGTCGCTGCGCAACGGGCGCTATGTGGTGCCGGTGCGCGCCGAATACCGCGGCGAAGTGGGAGGCGTCATCCACGACGTGTCTTCCACCGGCGCTACGATCTTTGTGGAACCCACAGCGGTGGTGGAAGCCAACGCCCGCATCATGCAGCTCCGTGCCCAGGAACAGGAGGAGATCACCCGGATCCTGTCGGCCTTCTCGGCCCAGGTCGGTTCACTGGAACCCCAGTTCTCCTACAGTTACGAAGCCATGCTGCAGATCGATCTTCTGCTGGCGAAAGCAAGGCTGGCGGTAGAGCAGAATGCTTTTATGCCCGCCGTCAGCGACACGGTGCGCTTCCGGCTGAACCGGGCGCGCCACCCGCTGATCCCGAAAGACCGGGTGGTGCCGGTGGATATATCCCTCGGTGAAGAATACGATACGCTGGTCATCACCGGCCCGAATACCGGCGGCAAGACGGTCTCTATCAAGACTGCGGGCCTGCTCAACGCCATGGCCCAGTACGGGTTCCTGATCCCCGCCCACGAGAGCAGCGTCGTCTGCCATTTCCGGGAATATCTGGTGGACATCGGCGATGAACAGAGTATCGAGCAGAGCCTTTCCACCTTTTCCAGCCATATGAGCCGGATCAGCGGCATTTTGCAGCGCGCCGGCAGCGGGACGCTGGCGCTGATCGACGAGCTGGGCGCGGGCACCGACCCTGCGGAGGGCGCGGCGCTGGCGGTCAGCATCCTGGAGCAGCTGCGGCGGCAGGGAAGCCTGGTCATGGCGACCACCCACTATGCAGAACTGAAAGTCTACGCACTGGAGACGCCCGGCGTGGTCAACGCCAGCTGCGAGTTCAACGTGGAGACCCTGATGCCCACTTACAAACTCAGTGTGGGCGTCCCGGGAAAATCCAACGCCTTCCTGATCAGCGCCAAATTGGGCATCCCACAGGCCCTCATTGATGCGGCGCGGGATCATATGTCCAGCGATGACAAGCGGCTGGACAGCGTGCTGGCCCAGCTGGACGATCTGAAACTGCAGCTGAAAGGCGCCCGGGAGGAGGCCGAAAAGGCCCGGTATGAGGCGGAGCATGCGCTGGAAAAGGCGGAGAAGGAACGGGACGCACTGGTTGAGCAGGGCAGGCAGGAGTTGGAGAACGCCCGCCGTCAGGCTCACGACCTGATGCAGCAGGTGCAGAACGAGGCCTATGCCCTCACCGACGAACTGCGCCGTATCCAGAAAGACGAAAAGGCCAGTGCTGCCCAGCGCGCGGTCCGCGCCCGGGAGATCGCCCGCAAGGACACCGAAACGCTGCTCAGACGCACCGATTCCAAACCGGCTGTGCGTGAATATGTGCCCTTGAAAGAAGTACAGGTCGGGCAGGAAGTGGTGATCGCAGAACTGAACCAGCCAGCCACCGTGATGGCACGCCCGGACCGGGACGGCATGGTGGAGGTGCGGGCCGGCATCATGAAAACGAAGGTCCCGCTGGCGGGCCTGCGCGCCCCCGACAAGATGGAGAAACGCCCCCGGCAGGAACCGCGGCGCGCCAACACTCGCGTGCAGCTGGACAAAGGGCGCAAGACCAGCATGGAACTGAACCTGTTGGGTTATACGGTCGAGGAGGCGCTGGGCGAGGTGGACAAGTTCCTGGACAGCGGCATGCTGCGCGGGCAGCAGACGCTGTACATCATCCACGGCAACGGGACCGGCGCGCTGCGCAGCGCGATCCAGAAGCATCTGCGCACCCACAAGGCGGTCAAAAGCTTCCGTCTGGGGCGCTATGGGGAAGGCGAGAGCGGCGTGACCGTCGTGGAACTGAAATAAATCGCGAATATTGGGAAAAGCGATCCGCTCTAAAAAGGGCGGGTCGCTTTTTTGCGCCTTTCACCGTTTGCGCATTTTCTCTGCCCCGCGCACATAGACTGGTAGAAACGGCTGCGGCGGAAGGGGAGTGGGAGCATCAAGACCGTGATCTATCTGGACGTGCTTCTGCTCGTCAATTTCCTGACCGCCTATTTTTTGCTGCTGGCAGCCGGTCTGCTCAGCGGGCAGCGCGCCGGCGGCGGGCGCATGCTGCTGGGCAGCGCGGTGGCGGCGCTTTCTTCGCTGATCCTGTTTGCGCCGGAGCAGCCGTTTCTGATCCAGCTGGCCTACAAAGCCGGCACCGCTCTGCTGATCGTGGCAGCGGCGTTCGGCTGCCGGAACAAGCGGCGCTTTGCAACGGCCGTATGCTGGTACGCCGCGTTCAATATTGCGCTGGCCGGACTCGTGATGCTGGTGATCCTCAACACCGGGACGCGGGCCCTGCAGACCGGGAATCTGACGGTCTATCTGCGTGTCTCCCCGCTGCTGATGGTGGTGCTTTCCGGCGCGGGCTGTCTGGCGGCAGAACTGGGAATGCGGCTGCTGGCGGGCGGCAAAGCGCTCCACCAGTCCGTGGGACTGGAAGTGGAACTGGCGGGCGTAGCGGTCCATCTCCGTGCCGCACTGGACACCGGCTGCCATCTGACCGACCCCATCACCTGCCTGCCGGTGTTGGTGGTCAGCTTCCCGGATGCGGCGGCGCGCATCCCCCAGCCGGTGAGCGACTATCTCAAAGCCTGGTTTGACGGCCGGGCCCCCGAACAGCCGCCCGAGGGGATGAAACTGCGGCTGATCCCCTGCAAGACCGCCGCCCAGAGCGGGTTGCTGCCGGGATTTGCTGTGGGAAACATCGGCCTGATCACCGCCCAGGGAGTTCTGGGTCTGGGGCGCACCGCAGTGGCTTTTGCGCCGCAGTCTTTTGGCAGTGAACGATATGAAGCGTTATACGGGCAGGATTTCCTGTAAGACAGAAGGGAGCGTACCATGCAAACACTGAAGCAGATGAACCGTTGTCTCCAGGCCCTGTGGCTGCGGCTGCTGGCTCCGCAGGAGTTCCACTACATCAACGGGTCGGACACCCTGCCCGCGCCGCTGGACGCGCAGGCAGAACAGCGTGCGCTGGCCGACCTCGCGGCGGGCCGGGCCGGGGCGCGGGACCTCCTGATCACACATAATCTGCGGCTGGTCGTGTACATCGCCAAAAAATTTGAAACGCCTTCGGCCGGGATCGAAGACATGATCTCCATCGGAACCATCGGCCTGATCAAAGCGGTCAACACTTTTGAACCCAGCAAGAAGATCAAACTGGCCACCTATGCCAGCCGCTGCATCGAGAACGAGATCCTGATGTACCTGCGCAAAAGCTCCAACCGCCGCCAGGACGCCAGTATCGACGAACCGCTCAACACAGACAACGACGGCAACGAACTGCTGCTGATGGATGTGCTGACCAGCGACCAGCCGCAGGTGGGGGAAGAACTGGAACGCCATGCGGAACGTGCTGCACTGCGCTGCGCCGTAGCAAAACTGGCGCCGCGGGAACGGCGCATCATGGAACTGCGCTTCGGCCTGAACCGGGAAACCGAACATACGCAAAAGGAAGTGGCGGATGCGCTGGGGATCTCGCAAAGCTATATATCCCGGCTGGAAAAGCGGATCATCAGGCGCTTGCGGCAGGAGCTGGAAACCGCCGGTTAACTTTTCTCGGCGCGCGTACTGTTGACAAAGTAGTAAGCCAAACCGTTCATCATGTTCATTTCGGGCTCCTCCGAGTAAAGCAGAAATTCAAAGTCATCCCGCACCCAGTACACTGCGGTGCGCCGCCCGGGCTTCTGACTTTGCGTGATCGTCAAACCGTCGATCTTATATTCTTCTACGCTGTCGAATGCGCCTGCCGAATAGGAAGACGGGTAATGCATCCGGCCTTTTTTAGACACAAAAAGGGTCGTAAAACGGCCCGGAACGATGGTATAATCCAACGCCGCAATACTGCCTTCGATCAGCCAGTAGCGCTGCAGGATCACAAGATCGTTATTCGGGTAAGAAGTGAGCCGGAACCCTGCCTCCCGGGAATAATTGGGAGCCAGGTACTGTGTGCGGCTTTCCCGCTCGGAAGACCGGCGGTCCGCCTGCAGAACCAGTACCAGGACCAACGCGACGGAAACAGCGGCGAGCAGAATCAGTACAATTACGAACCAGATGGACTCGACCATAGCAAGGACCTCCTTTGGTTCATGCTATGCTGCGCCGCAGCCGCTGTGTGCAGAAGATTTTACCAGCTGATGCGCTGTTTGCCGAAAGCGCTCTCCGCCCATACTCCTGAAAGAAAAAGGAGGATGGTAAAATGTATCCAGGGAAGGTGGAATTGTGCGGTGTGGACACCTCACAACTCCCGGTCTTGAGCGAGGCGGAAAAAAGCGCCCTGATCCGCGCCGCCCGGGCCGGGGACGCGCAGGCGCGGCAGGAAATGATCCGGGGCAACCTGCGTCTGGTACTCAGTGTCGTACAGAAATTTTCCAACAGGGGAGAAAATCCGGACGATCTGTTTCAGGTGGGGTGCATCGGTCTTATCAAAGCGATCGACAACTTTGACCCCGCCCTGAACGTGCGCTTTTCCACTTATGGGGTCCCTATGATCGTAGGGGAGATCCGCCGTTTCCTGCGGGATAACAACACGGTGCGGGTCAGCCGTTCCATCCGGGATCTCGCTTACCATGCCATGCGGGCGCGGGAGGAGTTGCAAAAAAGGGAAGGGCGCGAGCCGCGGGTCTCCGAGATTGCCGCACAGGTGGGGGCATCGCCGGAAAATGTGGCCATGGCGCTGGAATCGGTAGTAGAGCCGGCCAGCCTGTATGAACCGATCTATTCGGACGGGGAGGACAGCCTGGCACTTATGGACCAGCTGCACGACGCAACAGGGGAAGAAAGCTGGATCAGCGACATCATGTTCCGTGATACCGTCAAGGCGCTTTCACCGCGGGAACGGCGCATCATCGCCCTGCGCTACCTGAACGGAAAAACACAGATGCAGGTCGCACGGGAGATCGGCATCAGCCAGGCACAGGTCAGCCGGCTGGAAAAAGGCGCGCTGCGCCAGATCAAAGAACAGATCGCCGCCAACTAAAACCCCGCCGGCAAAGAGCCGGCGGGGTGGGGCAGGTTCATTCCAGGGCAATGCCGCAGGCCCGCAGCGCGCGCTGGAAAGATTTCGGATTTTTGTATAAGATCCCGGTAATGCCCAGGTTGTAAGCGGCCTGGGCATTGGTCTTGCTGTCGTCCACAAAAATGGACTCGTCATAGGCCAGGCCGTACCGCCGCATCAGCGTCGTATAGATCTCCGGCTCCGGCTTGCATAAATGTACGTCACAGGAGGCTACCCCTCCGTCAAAAAGCGCAAACCAGTCGCGCTGCCGGAGCTCGTCCATAATATCCGTGGGGATGTTCGTCAGGTAAAACAAATGGTAGCCGCCCGCTTTCAGTTCTTTCATGGTGCGGACCGTCGTTTTTTTTGTGCGCAGCATGGAAGCCCATTCTTCAATAACGGTGCGTACTTCAAATTCACGGTTCACGTGAGCGGCATTCTCCATCATCAGGCGGTTGGCTTCCTCGCGGGTGATGACGCCGCGGTCCAGATCCAGCCATTCCTGACTGCCGAAAGTGAGGTCATACACGACTTCTTCGGCGTGCTTGTTCATAAAACGGTCCATCAGAAAATTGCGGGGGTTGAAATCCACAACAACGCCCCCGAAGTCGAACAGGATGTTTTTATACATAAGAGTCGTTTCCTCCCGGTCAATGGATTCGCTGTTTCTATTATACACAGAAAGCCGCCGGTAAACAATCGCTTTTTCTCTGCATACAATGAAACGTCGAGAGGAGGTGCCCGGAATGACTCTGCGTGAATTGAGCGAAAAGGACGTGATCCAGATCCGGACGGGAGAAAAGCTGGGGCGGATCGATGACGTGATTTTTGATGAGGGCAGCGCCGCGCTGCAATCCGTGGTGCTGCGGGGACGCAGCCACTTTTTTGGCCTGATGGGCTATGACGAAGACCTGGTCATTCCCTGGCATTCCATCAAAAAAATCGGCGTGGATGCGATCATGACCGATGTGGAAACGGATCCGGTCCGGCCGGGAAGCAGGCGCCGTTGTCAGTAAGCGGTATATTTTGCGTAAAAGACAAGATTTTGAGTGCATTTTCAAGAGAGCCATGCTATAATAAGCATAAAATCAGAAATGGAGTCTTTATCGTGAAGAAAAGCGGGTGTCGCATAGACCGCCTTCTGGCCGCTGCGGTGGTTGCGGCTGCCGGTGTAATCTTGTGGGGCGCTCTGTTTCTGATCGCACCGATCTGGCAGTTTCGGGCCCCTGCAGCGCCGTACCAGCCGCCCGCCTCCACGCAGGACGAACCCACACAGGCGGACGATGCTGCCGGGCCGGTCAACGTCAACACCGCTGACGCCGAAGCGCTGGCTGAACTGCCGGGGATCGGGCCGGCCAAAGCGGCCGCCATCATTGCCTACCGGGAAGAACACGGCCCCTTTGCTTCGCTTGCAGAACTGGATGAAGTGAAGGGAATATCGGCCCGCATGACCGAAAGCTGGGCGGGGCTGGCCACAGTCGGCACGCAGGAATCCCCGGGCACAAAATAACAGGGAGGAACAGGATTTGGAAAAGCAAAAGTCCGAAAGTATTTTCATCAATCGAGAATTGAGCTGGCTCGATTTCGACAGCCGCGTACTGGCGCTGGCCAAGGAAAAGAATGTGCCGCTGGGGGAACGCCTGAAATTTGCGGCGATCTTCGGCAGCAATATGGACGAGTTCTTTATGGTCCGCGTCGGCTCTCTGTATGACCAGACCCTGCTCAAGAACAACAAGCCGGATGTGGTCACCCACATGACGGCTTCCGAACAGATCGCGGCCATCACGCCCCGCGTCGCCGAACTGCAGGCCAAGTGCGACAAATATTTTCAGCACCTGGTCGGGCAGCTGGCGGACGCCGGTTACAAAAAGGTGGACTTTGCCAAGCTGAGCAAACAGCAGGAACATTTCTGGAAAACATATTTTCACCGGGAACTTCTGCCGCTGCTCAGCCCGCAGATCGTGGACTCGCGCCATCCGTTCCCGTTCCTCAACAACAAGGACATCTATTACATCGCCCAGCTTTATAACAAAGGCGACGGCGTCAGTTTCGGCATCGTCCCGGTAAGCAACCGCTTTGAGCGGGTGCTTTTCATCAAAGACGGCGAGACGACCTGTTTTGCTTTTATTGAAGAATTGGTTGCGCATTACGCCGCCGCGATTTTCAATACCAGCACCATTCAGAAACAATGCCTGTTCCGCGTGACCCGTAACGCCGACATCACCGTCGATGAAGGCATGATGGACCATGACATCGACTTCCGCGACGTAATGAGCGAACTGCTGAAAAAGCGCCGCAAACTGGCGGCCGTCCGCCTGCAGTTCTGGCCCGAAGCGCCGCAAGAGATCGCCAAGTTCCTGCGGGACAAGCTGGTGGTCCCGGCTTCCCGCTGTTATGCGCAGACTTCGCCGCTGGATACCGGCTGTCTTTTCAAGCTGGCAAGCCGTATCGCCAACGACGGCGGACACGGGGAGATGTTTTACCCGGTGGCCCGGCCGATGCAGGCGCCGGCGGGGTACGACCTTTATACCGAAGTGCGCAAGCATGATGTGTTGCTGGCCTACCCTTACCAGAGCATCCGCCCCTTTATCCGAATGCTGCTGCGTGCCGGCGCCGACCCCAACGTTGTCTCCATCAAGATGACGCTGTACCGCATGGCCAGCGACTCCCAGATCGTCAGCGCGCTGATCAACGCCGCCGAGAACGGCAAGGAAGTCGTGGCGATGGTCGAACTCCGTGCACGCTTTGACGAGCAGAACAACATCGACTGGTCCAAACAGCTGCAGGATGCCGGGTGCACGGTACTGTACGGTTTCGACGACTACAAAGTCCATTCCAAGCTGACATTGATCACCAGCCGCGTGGATGGCAAATACCACTATCTGACCCAGATCGGCACCGGCAACTACAACGAAAAGACCAGCGAGCTGTACACCGATCTTTCGTTCATCACCACCCGCCAGAGCATCGGCGAGGAAGCCAACGCAGTGTTCAACAATATGGCGCTGCAGCGGCTGACCAGCGAAGCGGACACCATGCTGGTCGCGCCGCTTCGGTTCAAAACGGTGCTGCTGGAGGAGATGGATCGCCAGATCGCGCTGGCCATGCAGGGCAAACCGGCCTCCATCATTCTAAAAAACAATTCCATCAACGACCCGCAGATCATCGCCAAGATCAGCGAGGCAAGCTGCGCCGGTGTGCGGGTAGACATGATCGTGCGCGGGATCTGCTGCGTGCGGGCCGGTGTGCCGGGCCGCACCGAAAATGTGCACATCCGCAGTATCGTGGGGCGTTACCTGGAGCATTCCCGTATTTACTGCTTCGGCAGCGGGGACAATATGCGCATCTATATCGCATCGGGCGACTTCCTGACCCGCAACACCGAACGCCGCGTAGAGGTAGGCGTGCGGGTGGACGATCCCGCAATCGCCAAAAAGCTGCGCGGCATCCTGGATCTGCAGCTTCGCGATACCGTCAATGCGCGTGAGATGCAGCCGGACGGCTCTTATACCAAAGTAAAGCTTGCTCCGGGGCAGCCGCCGGTAGACAGCCAAATGGCGATGTTCGGCTACTTTAAAGACGGGTTCGTCATGGAGCAGGATAAGCCCAAACCGGCCGCGGCCAAGGTGGTCGCCAAAAAGGCCGGGGCAAAACCGGGCGGACGGCAGACCTCCTCGCTGCGGCCTGCCCGCACGGGGCTGTGGCAGAATCTCTTTGGCCGCAGCAAAAAGTAAAACCAGAAAGGACTCCTCCGTATTATGAAGACGTGTGTTGTTACCGAAAATTTTTCCTGCGATCCCAGCAAGGTCTGGCTTTACCTGACCAAGCCCACCCTCAACGGCTGGCGCAAGGACGTGCGCGATTATGAGGAGAGCGACGGCGGACGCCGCGTGGTGGAACGCCACACCGACGGCAGTACCACCGAGATGGAATTTACCCGGCGTGAAAAGCCGCGCAGCCTGAGCTGCAATTTCCAAAACGGGAAGGTTTCCGGCACATTCACGGCGATCCTGCTGGGGGGCGGCGACTCCACCAGCCTGGAATGCACCATGGAGGTCAAGGGGCTGGGGCTGTTCGCCAAACCGCAGAAGCTCCTGCAGGAGCGTTTGACGATGTTGCATAACGCGCTGGGCGCGTGATCTGACTGCACAGATCCGTGCCGGTCCTTGGGAACCGGCACGGATATTTTTTTGTCTCTCCTCGTATACATGCAAAAGGAGGTGTTTGCCATGTGGGAAGAAACCGGCGCGCCGCCGCAGGCCGCGATCCCCCGCAAGAAGAACCGAAAGAAGCGCAAAAGTGAAGAAAATCTGGTCTTATGGGCGCAGATCCTGCTCTGTCTGGCAGCCGTGGGGCTTACACTGTGCGCACGATCCATGGAATGGCCCATTTTGCCCCGGCTGCGGACCGCATTCGAGACGGCAATGCAGCCTGAGCAGGAACTCTTTCTGGCGCAGGGGCGTAATCTGGCCAAATTTACCGAAGATGTGATCGAGACCTTCAACAACGGCTTTGCCGCGTTCGGGGCAGAGGCGGCGCAAACGGCGGCGCGTACTGCCCATGCAAAGGCGCAGGCAATGCCTTCCGGCGCAAGGGAAGAAAGCTATCTGCCGGACTTCTCCCTCTGTTACCCGTTGCCGGACGGCGGGAGCGCCCGGACTTCGGGATATGGCTGGCGGACTGATCCCATGGGCGGCTCCGGCTCGGATTTTCACCTCGGTAACGATCTGGCGGCGGCGGAAGGCGCCCCGATCTCCGCAGCAGCCGACGGCGTGGTGCGCTATGCCGGTGTGCACAGCAGCTACGGCAATTATGTGCGCATCCTGCATGCGGATGGGGACGAGACACTGTACGCGCATATGCAGTATGTCTTTGTGCGCAGCGGCCAGCCCGTCAGCGCCGGGGAGATGTTAGGTACGGTGGGGGAAACGGGGAACGCCACCGGGCCGCACCTGCATTTTGAGATTCTGCACGAGGGGCTGCGTTATGATCCATCCGAGGTCTTGCAGGCGGCGTCGTAGCCTGCGCATCCGCGTGCGCGCGCCGCTGGCGGTGCTGTTCATCCTCTGTTTTGCATTGGCACTGGACGGCGCGGGGCTGGTGCGGGTCAGTCTGCTCTGCGCTGTGCTGCACGAGAGCGGACATGTGTTGATGTTCCGCTGGCAGTGGGGCTACTGGCCGGACCTGCAGATCTCCCCGGGCGGCGTCTGTCTGCGGCTGCGCGGCGTCCCGCTCACCCCGCAGCGTGAGTTCCTGCTGGCCGCCGCGGGCCCGCTGTGCAACCTGCTGGCAAGCTGCGCTGTGCTGGGAGGAATGGAACTGACAGGGAGCTGCAGTTACCTGGGGTACTGGTTCGCCAGCGTCAACCTGCTGGTAGGCGGCATGAACCTTTTGCCGCTGCCGGGCCTGGACGGTGCAAGGATGCTGCGCGCCTTCCGCTACTGGTAACGGAAGGTTGCATTTCCGGGCCGCATACGGTACAATAAAAGCAATTCAACAACAAGGATGGTTCACGAACATGGCGGAATTTTCCCCAACATTCAAAGAGGCGCTGAGCCTTGTGCAGAAACCGGGCCGTTATACCGGCGGTGAACCGGGCAGCATTTATAAAGACAAAAACAAAGTGGATGTGCGGATGGCTTTTTGCTTCCCGGACACCTACGAGATCGGTATGTCCTTCCTGGGGGAAAAGATCCTCTACGATCTGCTCAACCGGCACGAAAACTGGTGGTGTGAGCGCGCCTTTATGCCATGGACGGATATGAAGGAGCAGATGGAACGGCTGGGGATCCCGCTGTACTGCCTGGAAAGCAAAGACCCGCTGACAGCATTCGACATCGTGGGTTTTTCGCTGGAATACGAACTGTGTTACACGAACGTGCTGGCCATGCTGCGGCTGGCAGGCATCCCGCTGCGCGCTGCGGACCGGGACGCAAGCTGGCCGCTGGTCATCGCGGGCGGCCCCTGCGTCTGCAACGCGGAGCCTGTGGCGGACTTTTTTGACGTGATGCAGCTGGGCGAAGGCGAACAGATGCTGCAGGAGATCTGCGCCGTGGTGGAGCGCGGGAAAAAGCAGGGGTGGAACAAAGAAACGCTGCTGCTGGAACTGGCAAAGATCCCCGGCGTATATGTTCCGTCGTTCTACGATGTGGCGTATCTGCCGGACGGGCGCATCGAATCGGTGACGCCGAACCGCCCCGGCGTTCCGGCACGCGTAACGAAAGCTATCGTCAAAAACATGGACGATTACGAACCGCCGAAGAATTTTGTCGTCCCCATGGTGGGCACCGTGCAGGACCGTGCCTGCGTGGAAGTGCTGCGCGGCTGCGTGCGCGGCTGCCGTTTCTGCCAGGCAGGGCAGATCTACCGGCCGTTCCGGGAACGTTCCCCCAAACTGATCAGCGACAGCGCCCGGGAACTTTGCCGTACCACCGGCTATGATGAACTGAGCCTGATGAGCCTTTCCACTTCCGACCATTCCCGCCTGGAGGAGATCCTGGACGAGCTGAACGCCTGGGCCGAAGCGGATCACGTCAGCCTTGCGCTGCCGTCGCTCCGGGTGGACAACTTCTCTCAGTCCCTTGTCGAAAAAACTTCCAAAGTGCGCAAAAGCGGCCTGACTTTCGCGGCGGAGGCCGGGACCCAGCGGCTGCGCGATGTCATCAACAAAAACGTCACCTGGGAACAGATCGAACGCGGCTGCCGGATCGCCTTTTCGGAAGGCTATACGTCGGTCAAGCTGTATTTCATGATGGGCCTTCCCACCGAAACGATGGAGGACATCAAAGGCATCGCGGACACCGCCCAGAAAGTGGTGGACCTGTTCTATCAGATCCCGGACCGCCCGAAAGGCAAAAGCGTTCAGGTGACCATCAGCGTGGCCTGCTTCGTCCCCAAACCGGACACGCCGTTCCAGTTCTGCGCGCAGGACCGCCGTGAAACGCTGCGGGAAAAGCAGAAGTACCTGCTCAGCTGCGTCCACTCCCGCAAAGTCAAGGTCAACTATCACGACAGCGCCACCAGCGTGCTGGAAGGCGTTTTCGCCAAAGGGGACCGCCGCCTGGGCCGCGTGATCGAAACAGCGTTTGAGAACGGCGCGTTCTTTGATACCTGGGAGGAATATTTTGACTATGACCGCTGGATGGCGGCCTTTGAAGCCTGCGGCATCGACCCGGACTTTTACAACTACCGCGCCATGGCGACGGACGAAGCGACCCCGTGGGATCATCTGGACGTGGGCGTCAGCCACGCCCATCTGGTGCGGGAATACGAAAAGGCGCTCAGGGCGGAGACCACGCACCCCTGCAACCGTCAGTGCAGCGGCTGCGGCGCCAATAAACTGCTGGGAGGACCGTGTTTTGACTACAGTAAGGATCTTCTTTGAAAAGCGAGGGGAAGCGGCCTATATCTCGCTGCTGGACCTGCAGCGGGTGTTCCACCGTCTGCTCAAGATCAGCGGTCTGCCGGTATGGTATACCCAGGGCTTCAACCCGCATATTTACCTGTCCTTTTCCTGCCCGCTGTCACTGGGGCAGGAGAGCCTGTGCGAAAGCTGCGAAGTAAAGACCGAGCAGGAAACGATCGACGGCGCGCTCTGGCAGGCGGCGCTGCAGCCGCTGATGCCGCGGGGCATCACGATCACGAAAGTGGCCCGCGCGGAAGAAAAGGTCAGCGCGATCGCCGCGGCTGTTTATGAGGTCACCATGCCTCTTTCCAGCGCCCCGGCGCTGGAAGCTTACAACGCGGACCCCGCCGCCGAAGTCACCAAAAAGACCAAACGCGGCCAAAAGGCCCTGGATCTTAAAGCGTATCTGCCCCGGCTCGACTGGCAGACCGAGGGGGAACAACTGCATTTTACTGTGCAGCTGCCCTGCGGTTCCGGCGAGGCGCTGAACCTGAACCCGGCGCTGCTCATGCAGTATCTGCAGGGGCTTGGCGGCGCCCCCGCCTGGCAGTGCCGGGTGCTGCGTACCCATTTGTACGACCAGACGGGGCGGGACTTTGCATAACTTCGAGGCACTTTCCGCCTTTTTGCAAAAAGGTACTTGCAATTTGCGGAAACATGTGATATTATACTACGGCAATACACACGCATTGCGTTGTTTTTTTGTGCCCATTTTTCAAAAATGGGTTAGGAAACATAAAACGCAATGCGGCGGGTAAAACTAAATTTATTGGAGGAAACAAACAATGGCAGTCGTATCTATGAAGCAGCTTCTGGAGGCTGGCGTCCACTTCGGTCACCAGACCCGCCGCTGGAACCCCAAAATGGCGAAGTACATCTTCACCGAGCGCAACGGCATCTATATCATCGACCTGCAGAAGACCGTGAAAAAGCTGGATGAAGCTTACAACTTTGTCCGCGACACCGCAGCCGAGGGCGGCGAGATCCTCTTCGTCGGCACCAAGAAGCAGGCGCAGGAGTCCATCCGTGACGAGGCTACCCGCTGCGGCATGCACTACGTCAATGCCCGCTGGCTGGGCGGTATGCTGACCAACTTCCGCACCATCCGCAAGCGCATCGACCG
>DHCMC07803__coassemble_616_pt1 | contig 47899 bp, 38 predicted proteins | sample DHCMC07803__metabat2_low_PE_051 | metagenome-assembled genome bin DHCMC07803 | reverse complement strand
GCCGCCCGCTACGACGCCCGCAAGGGCGGCGACGAGGCCCGGCGGCGGCTGGCCCAGACCGCCGACGCGGATTATAGCAAGGGCCGCGAACTCTGGCAGAAAGAGCAGTACACCGAAGCCCTGCCCTGGCTGCGCAAGGCGGCGGCCCTGGGCAGCACTGACGCGATGGTCTACCTGGGCATAGCCTGTGATAAAGGCCGGGGTGTGCCGGCGGACAAAGCCGCCGCCTTCGGCTGGTACAAGAAAGCCGCCGAACTGGGGGATGCTTTCGCTCAGCTCCTCTGCGGTGTGATGTGCGATGACGGCGAAGGCGTACCGCAGGACAAGGCTGCGGCCTTCGGCTGGTACCAGAAAGCCGCCGAACAGGGGAACGCCGACGCTCAGTACAACTGCGGTATGATGTGCGACAACGGGGAAGGTGTGCCCCAGGACAAGGCGGCTGCTTTTGGCTGGTATAAAAAAGCCGCCGAACAGGGGCACGCCGCCGCCCAGTTCAACTGCGGTTTGATGCTTGCCACCGGCGAAGGTGTCCCACAGGATAAAGTTGCTGCCTTCGGCTGGTTCCAGAAGTCCGCCGCACAAGGAATAGAAAGAGCGCAGTGCTGCTGTGGTGCGATGCTGGACATTGGCGACGGCGTGGCGATGGACAAGGCCGCCGCCTTCAGCTGGTACCAGAAAGCCGCCGAACAGGGAAACGCTGCCGCCCAGTTCAACTGCGGCAATATGTGCTACAAAGGGGAGGGCACGGCCCAGGACAAGACCGCGGCATTCGGATGGTATAAGAAAGCCGCCGAACAGGGAAACCCCGACGCCCAGTTCCGTTGTGGTTTTATGCTCCGCACGGGCGAGGGAATAGGCGAGGACAAGGCTGCCGCCTTCGCTTGGTACCGCAAGGCTGCCGAACAGGGTCATGCTTCCTCCCAATTCCGCTGTGGTGTGATGTGCGACGACGGGGAAGGCGTACCCCAGGACAAGGCCGCCGCCTTCGACTGGTACAAAAAGGCTGCCGAACAGGGGCATGCTGCCGCCCAGGTCAACTGCGGCGTGATGCTCGCCACCGGCGAAGGCGTACCACAAGACGAAACCGCTGCTTTTGACTGGTATAAAAAAGCCGCCGAACAGGGTCATGCAAAGGCCCAGTTCAACTGCGGCTATATGTGCTATAAAGGCGAGGGCACGGGCAAGGACTTGACCGCGGCCTTCGGCTGGTACCAGAAAGCCGCCGAACAGGGGCACGCCAAGGCCCAATACTTCTGCGGCTATATGCTTCGCCAGGGCGAGGGCGTAGCCCAGGACCAGACCGCCGCTCTCGGCTGGCTGCGGAAAGCGGCTGAACAGGGCGATGTGGGGGCCCAATATTTTTGCGGTGAGATGTACCTTCATGGCGAAGGAACATCCTGTGATATGGAGCAGGCAAAGAGATGGCTGCAAAAGGCGGCGCAGGACGAGGGAACGATCGGCGAGTTTGCAAAACTGGATCTGAAATTCTATTTCTCTTGACTCCTCACCCCAAAAGTCACAATTATTTAAAGTTTCAAAACTTGCTTTTGGGCGCAAAACATGTATAATAAAAAGTACTATGGGGGACAAGGGGCCGGCGGTTCCCCATTGCGTTCGGCCGGCCTAATCGTATAGAGAAAGAGGTATATAACATGGCAAAGCTGGATCTTACCAAGTACGGCATCAGCGGCACGACCGAGATCGTGCACAACCCTTCCTATGACGAACTCTTCGCCGAGGAGACCAAGCCCGGCCTGGAAGGTTACGAAAAGGGCCAGGTCAGCGAACTGGGCGCTGTGAACGTCATGACCGGCATCTACACCGGCCGTTCCCCCAAGGACAAGTTCATCGTTATGGACGAAAACTCCAAGGACACCGTGTGGTGGACCTCCGACGGGTATAAGAACGACAACAAGCCCGCCAGCCAGGAAGCCTGGAACGCCTGCAAGGATCTGGCGATCAAGGAACTGTCCAACAAGCGCCTGTTCGTGGTGGACGCCTTCTGCGGCGCCAACAAGGACACCCGCATGGCCATCCGCTTCATCATGGAAGTGGCCTGGCAGGCGCACTTCGTCACCAACATGTTCATCAAGCCCACCGCCGAGGAACTGGAAAACTTTGAGCCCGACTTCGTGGTCTACAACGCCTCCAAGGCCAAGGTCGAAAACTACAAGGAGCTGGGCCTCAACTCTGAAACTGCCGTTGTCTTCAACATCACCAGCCGCGAGCAGGTCATCCTCAACACCTGGTACGGCGGCGAGATGAAGAAGGGCATGTTCAGCATGATGAACTACTACCTGCCGCTCAAGGGCATTGCCGCCATGCACTGCTCCGCCAACACCGACCTCAACGGCGAGAACACCGCCATCTTCTTCGGCCTGTCCGGCACCGGCAAGACCACCCTCTCCACCGATCCCAAGCGCCTGCTGATCGGCGACGACGAGCACGGCTGGGACGACAACGGCGTGTTCAATTTCGAGGGCGGCTGCTACGCCAAGGTCATCGACCTGGACAAAGATTCCGAGCCCGACATCTACAACGCCATCCGCCGCAACGCCCTGCTGGAGAACGTCACGCTGGATGAGAACGGCAAGATCGACTTCCACGACAAGAGCGTGACCGAGAACACCCGCGTCTCCTACCCCATCGACCACATCGAGAAGATCGTGCGCCCGGTCTCCGCCGCGCCCGCCGCGAAGAACGTCATCTTCCTCTCCGCCGACGCGTTCGGCGTGCTGCCCCCGGTCTCCGTGCTGACCCCGGAACAGACCGAGTACTACTTCCTGTCCGGCTTCACCGCCAAGCTGGCGGGCACCGAGCGCGGCATCACCGAGCCCACCCCGACCTTCTCCGCCTGCTTCGGCCAGGCCTTCCTGGAACTGCACCCCACCAAGTATGCCGAGGAACTGGTCAAGCGCATGAAGCAGAGCGGCGCCAAGGCCTACCTGGTCAACACCGGCTGGAACGGCACCGGCAAGCGCATCTCCATCAAGGATACCCGCGGCATCATCGACGCCATCCTGGACGGTTCCATCAAGACCGCGCCCACCAAGACCATCCCCTACTTCAACTTTGAAGTGCCCACCGAGCTGCCCGGCGTGGACCCGAAGATCCTCGACCCGCGCGACACCTACGCCGACGCCGCCGAGTGGGACGCCAAGGCCAAGGACCTGGCTTCCCGCTTCCAGAAGAACTTCGTCAAGTACGAGAGCAACGCCGCCGGCAAGGCCCTGGTCTCCGCTGGTCCGCAGCTGTAAGGCTGTGCCCGGCGTCCTGACGGACGGATAAGACAAACGAACCCCCGCCCTGCGCAAGCAGGGCGGGGGTTTTTGCCGTTTGCCGTAGGGCGGGGTCTTGACCCCGCCGTGCCATTTTGCGTGGCCCGTAAATTTCCGGGCTGCCGCCACACCCCCGGGCGGCGTACACGCCGCCCCTACACGCAACGGCCCCGCGCGACCAATACCAAAACCGCATCTGCCATAATGCACCGCGGCGGGCCGGGGTTTTGTCTTTATGGCTGCCCCTCCACCGGCCACAACAGCCGGTGGGCGGCCACGGTGGCGCCGTCCAGGCGGCGGGGGCGGCCGTCCCGGAAGCGGACGGTCAGGAACCGGCCGTCCCACCCGGTCACTACGCCGCGGCCGAACACGATATGCTCCACGGCGGCGCCGGGGACGGCCAGCGCTTCCAGCGGCACCGGGGCGGCTGGCTCCGGCGCGGGCGCAAAGGGGGCCGGGGAACGGCCGGCCAGGCGGGCGGCCTCGGCGGCTTGGCGCTCCCGTTCGGCCCGGGCTTCGGGCAGTTCGCCCAGGACCTCCTGCACAAAGGCCGAGGGCAAGGCCGCACAGTCGAACAGGATCAGCTGCCGCCGGGCCCGCGTCATGGCTACGTAGAACAGCCGCCGGTCCTCCTCATACTGGCGGATCTCCTCCGGCGTGCGGCAGTGGGCCTCGGGCTGGGCGGGCAGCACGCCGTCGAACACATCCAGCAGCGCCACCGCGTCGTATTCCAGGCCCTTGCTGCCGTGGATCGTGGAGAGCACCAGCGGCGCGTCCGCGGGGCCGCTGCCGCCGCGGGCGGCCAGCAGGGCGCGCAGTTCCCCCAGGCGGGCCAGCAGGCGGGCGGGGGTGGGCTCCTGCGCGGCCAGCAGCCGCAGGATCTCCAGCTTGCCGGGGTCCATGTGCTTCTGTTCCAGGTAGGCCCCGTAGCCCGCGCCGTCCCGCAGGGTGTCCAGCGCCCGGGCGGCCGTCTGGCCGGGGACCCGGCGCAGGGCGGCCCATACGTCGGCAAAACCGCCCCGCACCCGGCTGGAAAGCTCGGGGCATTGCAGCAGTTCCTCCGGGATGGGGCGGCCGCTGGCCCGGCTCTGGTCGCAGGCGTACAGGGCGTGCCGCCGGGCGATGGGCAGCCCGAACTTGTAGTACAGCCGCAAAAACAGGTCGCTGCGGCAGGGGTCGGCGGCAAATTCCAGCAGGTCCTGCACGTCCAGCACGATGCGGTCGCTGAAAAACAGCAGGTCGTTTTTCTTGAACTGCCAGCCTACGCCGTGGCGCTCGCACAGGTCCACCAGCGGCAGGGCGCTTTCGTTGTTGCGGAACAGCACCGTCAGCGGGCCGCCGCCCTGCTGCACGCGGCGGAACAGCCAGGTGAACTGATCCTCCCGGCAGGCTGTCCGCACCACTTCCAGCGGGCGCTCGGGACCGCGCACAGCGGCCATCGTCTTGGGGCGGCGGTAACGGTTGCGGGCCGCAAAGCGGTCGGCCGCCGTCACGATCTCCCGGCTGGAACGGTAGTTCTGTTCCATCAAAAGCACCTGCGCCCCGGGCCAGGTCTTTTCAAACTCCATCAGGGCCTGGGGCCAGGCGGCCCGGAAACCGTAAATGCTCTGGTCCTCGTCCCCTACCAGGAACAGGTTGCGGTGTTCCCCGGCCAGCAGGCGGATGATCTCGTGCTGGATGCGCGAGGTATCCTGGGCTTCGTCCACGCAGAGGTAGCGGTACCGCTGCTGGAAGTACGCCCGCACCGGCGGCGCGGCCCGCAGGATCTGCAGGGCGTAGACCATCTGGTCGTCGTAGTCCATCCAGCCCCGGCGCTTGAGTTCCGCCTGGTAGCGGCGGTAAAGGGCGGGCAGGTCGGGCAGGCCGGTCTCCAGCGCCGCGACGCCCTCCTCGTCCAGCAGGCTGTTTTTGATGTAGGTGATGACGGTGCGCAGTTCTTTCAGCGTGCCCTCGGTGGGGTAGTCGCTGCTGACGCTCATGTACAGCTGGGTCAGCAGGCGGGTCAGCTCCCCCTCGTCGGTGACCAGGCGGGGCTGCTGGCGGCCATAGCGGCGGCTGTAATATTGCAGCACCACCGCCGACAGGCCGTTGATGGTGCGGAAGGCCATGCGTCCGGCCTGCCCCTGCCCGAAGCGGGCGGCAAAGCGGCTGCGCATCTCCCGGGTGGCGGCCACGGTGTAGGTCATCGTCAGGATCTGTTCGGGCGGGATGCCGCAGCACTGCACCATGTACCCCAGGCGGGCCACCAGCACCGTGGTCTTGCCGCTTCCCGGCACGGCCAGCAGCAGCACCGGGCCTTCCACGGCGGTCGCCGCCGCCAGCTGCTGCGGGTTGAAGCCGGCCAGATACTGCCGGATAAAGGCTTCCTTCTCCAAGGGGCGGGGCCTCCTCTCAGGGGTATTTTTTCAGCACGAAGCAGGGCAGGGGGGCGGTGGCGGCCCAGTTGGCGAAGCGGCATTCCAGCACGGTGTACTGCGTCAGCGGCAGCGCGCGGAACAGGGCCAGCGCGGCCTGCTTTTCACCGTCGCCGATGACCCGCCCGCTGTAAAGCACCGCCGCCAGCACGCCGCCGGGTCTGAGCACGGCCAGGGCGGCGCGCAGGGCGGCCACGCTGTTCGCGGCGGTGGAATGGACCGTGTGGTCGGCCCCCGGCAGCCAGCCGAAATTGAACAGCACGCAGTCGGCGGAGCCGGGCGCGGCCAGTTCTTCCAGGCGGGCGTGGTCGTGGAGCACCGCCCGCCCGGTACCCGCCAGCCCGGCGGCGGCCAGCCGCGCGTTGGTGGCGGCCACCGCCGCAGGCTGGATGTCCAGCCCCAGCACCCGGCCCTGGGGCCCGGCCAGACGGCACAAAAATTCGGTGTCGTGGCCGTTGCCGCAGGTAGCGTCGATGTACAGCCCGCCCGGGGCCAGCCGGGCGGCCAGGAAATCGTGGCAGAACTGCACGGCGCTCAGGTCGGGCAGGCGGCGGCGCACCAGCCGCCCGTCCTGCGGCAGAAACCCGAACTTGGCGGCCAGGGCCCGCCCGGCGGCGCCGTCGGGCAGGGGCGCGGTGAAGCAGCTCTCCTGCCTGGGGTCCAGGCCGCCGCCCCGGCGCAGCAGTTCCTTGAGCAGATAGCTGCCGTAGCCCCGCTGCCGCCAGGCGGGGTCGATCTCCACCCACAGCGCGCCCCGGGCCAGACGCCCCGTGCCGATGGGCGTTTGTTCTTTGTAGAGGAGGAAGGCGTCCCCCTGCCGACGGATCTCCATACTGCGTCCCTTCTTTCTCTGAAAAGGATACAAGCACCCGGGGGGCATTGTCAAGTGCTGCCAGAAATGATAAAATATGTGAAAACTGCCGTCGAACGGCCCCGAAACCGGCGGTTTTTCACATTCTTTTCACCCGCTGGCGAAACCTATTTCACAATTCCCGGGTATACTCTTAAGCAGAGAGGGCAGAAAGCCCCTCCCGAAAGTATACAGAAAGGAAGGACATGTATGAGCAACGAATACGATTACTCCGGCCTTTACGATCATACATCCGACGGGGGCGCGCCCCGGAACAGCGCCCAGGACCAGCAGCCTGCCGAAACCGGCAGCCAGAACAGCTACCCCAACGTGGGCAGCAGCGGCATGAACACCGCCAACACCGCCCGCACCGACTACTCCTCGGCGCAGGGCGGCGGTTCCGGCAGCAGCGGCAGTTCCGCTTCTTCCGGCGGGTACAGCGGCTACAACAACAGCGGCAGCAGCAACGGCTATACCAGCAGTTTCAGCGGCGGCAACGGCGGCAACGGCGGCAGCGGCGGCTACAGCTACGCCAGCGCGCCCCAGCAGCCCGCCCCCAAACCCCCGCGCAAAGGCCGCCGCACCCTGCTGCGGGTGCTGGCCTGCGTGGGCGTGGTGGCCCTGGGCTTCGGCGGCGGTATCGGCGGGGCGGTCCTGGCCAGCCGCACCGGCCTGACCGGCAACCAGGTGGTGGTGCAGCAGGTGCAGCGGGATACCAGCGACGCCGCCAACGCCAACAGCACCGGCGGCGAGTCCATGAGCCTGCAGCAGATCTCCTCGGTGGTGTCCCCCAGCGTGGTGGCCATCACCACCGAGCAGATGAGCGGCTCCCAGACCTGGTTCGGCGGCTACTATGTGCAGAGCGGCGCCGGTTCCGGCGTCATCATCAGCCAGGACGGCTATATCCTGACCTGCGCCCATGTGGTGGACGGCGCCACCAGCGTCAAGGTGCAGCTGCAGAACGGCGAGACCTATGACGCTTCCATCGTCGGGTCGGACGCCACCTCGGACATTGCGGTGATCAAGATCGAAGCCACCGGCCTGACCCCGGCGGTCATCGGCGACAGCGACGCCCTGGCCGTGGGCGAGACCGTGGTGGCCGTGGGCAACCCCCTGGGCACCCTGTCCAACACCGTCACCGACGGCATTATCAGCGCCCTGAACCGGGAAGTCACCGTGGAAGACAACGACATGACCCTGCTGCAGACCAACGCCTCCATCAGCCCGGGCAACTCCGGCGGCGGCCTGTTCAACGCCAACGGCGAACTGATCGGCATCGTCAACGCCAAGAGCAGCTATTCCGAGGCCGAGGGCATCGGCTTCGCCATCCCCATCGACTCCGCCATGGAGATCGCCCAGCAGCTGATCGAGAACGGCGCGGTGATCCGCCCGGCGCTGGGCGTCAAGATCCTGGACGTGATGGACGCCAACACGGCCAGCCAGCTGGGCGTCAGCGCCACCGGCGTCTATGTGGTGGAAGTGACCGCGGGCGGCGGCGCGGAAGCAGCCGGCGTCCAGGCGGGCGACCGCATCATCGCCGTGGACGATACGGCGGTCAGTTCCAGCAACAGCGTCAAGAGCTATCTGGCCGACAAACAGGTGGGCGACACCGTCAACCTGCAGGTGGAGCGCGAGGGCAAGGTGCTGACCCTGACCGTCACCCTGGGCAGCGGCGCCCAATAAAACCATACCACAGCGACAGCCCCCTGCCGGGTCACCCGGCAGGGGGCTGTTTGGGTCGCCGAGAAATTCAAAAATCCGTCGCCGCCGGCGGCGACACAATCAGGGAAATTTAGGCCAAAATTGTGTGCGAGGCGCTCTGCGCCGAGTGCGCGGTTTTGGACTAAATTTTGTCGAAGGGGATTCCAAAGAGGGCTGCGGAGCCGAGCGCCGCCTGCGGCGGATACAGCGAGACGGAGCAGGGGCAGCGGTCGCAGAACGCAAGCGCCGCCCCAAGGCGCGCCGCGGGATGCGGGAACCGCAACCCGTTAAACACGAGCCTTAGGCAATTGCCGTGGGCGAGTGTTTCCCCTTTTGACTTCTCAGAACCCGTGCTTTTCCAGCAGTTTGCGGCCCATCAGCACGCCCATCACCGAGGCCATCATCAGCCCGCGGGTCCAGCCGGAGGAATCCCCCAGGCAGTGCAGCCCGGCGATGTTGGTCTCCAGGTCGGTGTCCATCCTGACCTTGTTGGAGTAGAACTTCAGTTCGGGGCTGTAGAGCAGCGTTTCGGGGCTGGCAAAGCCCGGCACCACCTGGTCCACCATCTTGATGAACTCAATGATGTTGACCATGGCGCGGTAGGGCATGGCCGCGGTGATGTCCCCGGCCACGGCGTCTTTCAGCGTGGGGCGCACGTTGGCCCGGGCCAGTTCCTTGGCCCAGGTGCGCTTGCCGTCCAGGATGTCGCCGTAGCGCTGCACCAGGATGTGCCCCGCGCCCAGCATGTTGGTCAGTTCGCCCACCTTCTGGGCGTAGGCGATGGGCTGGTTGAAAGGCTCGGTAAAGTTGTGGCTCACCAGAATGGCCAGGTTGGTGTTGTCGCTCTTTTTCTCTTTGAAGCTGTGGCCGTTGACCACCGCCAGGTCGTTGTCGTAGTTTTCCTGGGCGACAAAGCCGCCGGGGTTCTGGCAGAAGGTGCGCACCTTGTTGCGCCAGGGCGCGGGGTAGCCGATCAGCTTGCCCTCGTAGAGCACCTTGTTGATGGTCTCCATCACTTCGTTGCGGCACTCCACCCGCACGCCGATGTCCACGGTGCCGGGCTTGTGGGCGATGTGGTGCTCGGCGCAGAGTTTTTCCAGCCAGTCGGCGCCCCGGCGGCCGGTGGCAATGACCACCTGGCGGCCGTACACGTCCCGGGCGCCGGTCTTTTCCCGCAGGCGCACGCCTTTGCAGACCGAGCCTTCCAGCAGGATGTTCTCGCACTCGGTCTCAAACAGCATCTCCACCCCGGCGTCCTGCAGGTGGTTCTGGATGTTCAGATAAAGCTGCTGGGCCTTCTCGGTGCCCAGGTGGCGGATCGGGCAGTCCACCAGCTGCAGCCCGGCCTGGATGGCGCGTTTGCGGATGTCCTTGATCTCGGCCCCCTGGTAGATGCCCTCCACATGGGGGTCGGCGCCGAATTCCAGGTAGATCTTGTCGGTATAGTCGATCAGCGCCTGGGCAAAATCCTCGCCGATCAGGTCGGGCAGCTCGCCGCCCACCTGGTAGGACAGGGACAGTTTGCCGTCGGAAAAAGCGCCTGCGCCGGAAAAACCGGTGGTGATGGCGCAGGTGGGTTTGCAGTTGACGCAGACGCCGGTCTTGTCCTTGGGGCAGTGGCGTTTTTCTACCGGCTTGCCCTTTTCCACCAGCAGGATGCTGTGGGGGCGGCTGCTTTTGCGCAGCAGTTCCAGGGCGGTGAAGATGCCGGCCGGACCGGCGCCAACGATGATCAGGTCGTACATGGGTGAACGGGTCTCCTTCATGGTCAGGGTGCGGGCGGGGTGCCGTCGGAAACGTCGGTGCTCTCGGCGTCGTAGACGACGCCCTCGTGATCCCGGTTCAGGGCCTCGGCTTCCTCCTCGTCGGCCAGGTCGCCCAGGGCCTGCAGGGTGGCGGTCATGGCGGCGTCCGCCATGCGGTCCAGCGCCCGCAGTTCCATCGCGGCGTACAGCGCGCAGGCCAGGCTCAGCGCGCCTTCCACGATCAGCAGCACGCCGCAGAGCATCACGGCGCTGACGGCGGCTTCAAAGGGGTCGAACAGCAGCAACAGGCCCAGCGCGATGGAAAGCAGGCTGAGCAGCAGCAGGACCCACCATTTGTCCGCTTTGCGTCTGGCCAGATCGAGGGCGGCGCCGATGCGGCTGCACCCTTCCACCAGGATGAACAGCCCGAACACCACCGGCAGGAAACTGGCCACCGTGTGGGGCTGGGCCAGCGTGAACAGGCCCAGGGCCGCGGTGATCACGCCGCCCACCAGCAAAAAGGGGGCGGCGAACCCGCTGCCGCGGACGCGGGCGTACTGGATCAGGCAGACGATGCCGGTGACGAGCACCACCGCGCCAAAGGCGTAGCAGATCCACAAAAGGCTGGTCTGCGGCATAACGAGCAGCAGGACCCCCAGCACCAGAAAGGCAAGGCTGGGCAGGACCCCGGCTTTTGCATAACGCAGCATGGTATACACTCCTTCCGGCCCGGGGCGCAGGTCAGCCCCGGTTGCGGGCCTCCAGCGCCCGGGCGGCTTCGGCGATCAGCCCGGCGCAGACTTCCTGCCCCAGCGCCGCATTCAGGCACAGGTCGTAGTTTTTGGCTTCGCCCCAGCGGTTCTCGGTATAATAATTGTAGTAGCTGGCGCGGGCGCGGTCGTGTTTGGCAAGCTGGACTTCCCACAGGCGGTCGGCCATCTGCTTGGCGCCGGGGCGTGCCTTGGCGCGGCGGATGCGCTCGGCCAGCGGGGCGTAGAGAAAGACGCGCAGCACGTTGGGGCGTTCCCGCAGCACATAGTCGCCGCAGCGGCCCAGGATCACGCAGGACTCCCGTCCGGCCAATTCTTTGATGACGTTGCTCTGCAGGATATAGACCTGGTCTGCCAGCGGCATGGTGTTGCCCATCATATACAGGCTGTAGATCAGGCTGCCGCTGCGCTGGTTTTCGCTGGCGGCGATGGCCTCTTCGGTCAGGCCGCTCTTTTTGGCGGCCATGGTGATGAGCTCCTTGTTGTACAGCGGGATGTTCAGTTTGTCTGCGACGGCCCGGGCGATCTCGCTGCCGCCCGAGGCGTACTCACGCGCGACGGTAATGACCAGTGGTTCCATATCCTTATGCACCTCACATTCCGTTTCCCGGGCGGGCTGGTCCCCGGCCCGGGGTAAAGGATGATCTTACCTATAGTATACCCCGTATCCGCCGAAAGCGCAAGGAATTTTCCCGCGGGAAGGCGGCCGCGCAAAGCCGGCAAAAGGCGGCAAAAAGCGCCCGGCGGGCGCCGGGCGCTCAGGCTGCCGGAAGAGGCAAATGCCGCCGTCCCCGCCGGGGCGGCTTACTCGTACAGCGGGAAGCGGGCGGTCAGTTCCGCCACGCGGGCGGCGATGTCCGCCTGTTTCGCGTCAAAGTCGTGGATGCAGTCGGCAATGCAGCCGGCGATGACCGCCATCTCGGCGGGGCCCATGCCGCGGGTGGTCACGGCGGGGGTGCCCACCCGCAGGCCGCTGGTCACGAAGGGGCTGCGCTTCTCACCGGGGACGGTGTTCTTGTTGGCGGTGATGTGCACGGCGTCCAGCTTCTGCTCCAGTTCCTTGCCGGTGCAGGCTTCGTCGGTCAGGTCGATGAGCATCAGGTGGTTGTCGGTGCCGCCGGAGACCAGGCGCACGCCGCGGCCGGCCAGCGCCGCGGCCAGGGCCTGGGCGTTGTCCACGACCTGCCGGGCGTAGACCTTGAACTCGGGGCGCAGCGCCTCGCCGAAGCAGACCGCCTTGGCGGCGATCACATGCTCCAGCGGGCCGCCCTGGGTGCCGGGGAAGATGGCCGAATTGATGCGTTTGGCCAGGTACTCGTTGTTGGTCAGGATCAGGCCGCCGCGGGGGCCGCGCAGCGTTTTGTGGGTGGTGGTGGTCACCACGTCGGCGTAAGGCACGGGGTTCTGGTGGACGCCGCCCGCCACCAGTCCGGCGATGTGGGCCATGTCCACCATCAGCATGGCGCCGTAACCGTGGGCAATGGCGGCCAGCTTCTCAAAGTCGATGGCGCGGGGGTAGGCGGAAGCGCCCGCCACCAGCAGTTTGGGGCGCACCTTGGCTACCTGTTTGGCCAGGGCGGCGTAGTCGATGAAACCGTTTTCGTCCACGCCGTAGGAGACGAAGTGGTAGTTTTTACCGCTCATGTTCACGGGGGAGCCGTGGGTCAGGTGGCCGCCCTGGGACAGATCCATGCCCATGACGGTATCGCCCACGTCGAGCAGTGCAAAGTAGACGGCCAGGTTGGCCTGCGCGCCGGAGTGGGGCTGCACGTTGGCGTATTGCGCGCCGAACAGGCGGCAGGCGCGGTCAATGGCGATCTGCTCCGCCTCGTCCACATAGCGGCAGCCGCCGTAATAGCGGTGGCCGGGGTAACCCTCGGCGTATTTGTTGGTCAGCACGCTGCCCATGGCGGCCATCACGGCGGGGGAAACGATGTTCTCACTGGCGATCAGTTCGATGTTTTCCCGCTGGCGGGCCAGCTCCCGCTCCATGGCGGCGCCCACCTCGGGGTCGGCGTTCCGCACGCAGCCGATGGTATCCATCATATCCGAATACATTACTTTCGACACTCCTCTCCTGCCCGGCCGCAGCCGGGGTCCACGGTTTCTATACGGATGCGGGGCCCGTGCCCCGCGGGGGAACGTTGCAAAACGCGCCGCGCTCAGAGCGTGCCCTTGGTGGAAAGCACGCCCTCGATCCGGGGGTCGGGGCGGGTGGCGGCGTCCAGCGCCTTGGCAAAGGCTTTGAACAGCGCTTCCAGCTTGTGGTGGTCGTTTGCGCCGTAGAGGATCTTCAGGTGCAGGTTCATCGCCGCGGCGTAGCTGACGGCGTAAAAGAACTCCCGCGCCATCTGGGTGTCCATGCCGCCGCAGCGGGGCCCGGCAAAGGCGGCGTCGTACACGAAATAGGGCCGCCCGCCCAGGTCCACGGCGCACAGCGCCAGCGTTTCGTCCATGGGCAGCAGGCAGCTGCCGTACCGCACAAGGCCCGCCTTGTCCCCCAGGGCTTCCCGCAGGGCGGCGCCCAGGGCGATGCCCACATCCTCAATGGTGTGGTGGCAGTCCACATGCAGGTCGCCGCGGCAGTGTACGGTCAGGTCGAACAGGCCGTGGCGGGCGAACCCGTCCAGCATGTGGTCGAAAAAGCCGATGCCGGTGTCCAGGTCGGTCTTGCCGGCGCCGTCCAGCGCCAGGGTCAGGGTGATCTGCGTCTCGCGGGTGTTGCGCGTTACCGTTGCCGTGCGTGCCATAAGCGGGAACTCCTTTCCGTTCCGGGGGTGTATGTCTAGGGTGTATCTGAAAAATCCCCAGCACTGTTCAATTCTACTAAAAAGCAGCGCCTGCTGCGTTGCTCAACCTTGGAATACATCAAGTATTCCTGCGGTTTCGCGCCTTGCATTCGCTACTTTTTAGCGAATTTTCCAGCACTTTTGATTTATCAGATACACCCTAGAATTGTACCATGCACGGCGGGCAGCGTCAACGTTTGCAGCACCCTGCGGGAACGAAAACGTTGGCAGTTGTAAAATTTATTTACGAAATCGCAACACATTTCACCCATTGCCGCGCTACAATAAAATCAAGATCCACTCTGGCGCAGTCCCATACGTATGCGGGGCGGCTGTCCCGGCCGCACCTGCTGCGGTGTGGCGCGCGTTCACTGTCTGGTCTTTTTCTTTGAAAGGAAAAGCGCACTATGGCAAAGATCATCGGAATCGACCTGGGCACGACCAACAGCTGCGCGGCTGTCATCGAGGGCGGCAAGCCGGTCGTGATCCCCAATGCGGAAGGCCAGCGCACCACCCCCTCGGTGGTGGCGTTTACCAAAGCGGGGGAACGCCTGGTGGGCGACGCGGCCAAACGGCAGGCAGTCACCAACGCCCCCCGCACGGTCAGCAGCGTCAAGCGGTCGATGGGCAGCGATACCCGCATCCCCATCGACGGGAAAAGCTATGCCCCGCAGCAGATCAGCGCCATGATCCTGCAAAAGCTCAAGGCCGACGCCGAAGCCTACCTGGGCGAGCCGGTCACCGAGGCCGTCATCACGGTGCCCGCCTACTTCAACGACGCCCAGCGCCAGGCTACCAAGGACGCAGGGCGCATCGCCGGGCTGGAAGTGCGGCGCATCATCAACGAACCGACCGCCGCGGCCCTGGCCTACGGGCTGGACAACGGCCGCGCCCAGACCGTCATGGTCTACGACCTGGGCGGCGGAACCTTCGACGTTTCCCTGATCCAGATCGGGGACGGCATCGTGCAGGTGCTGGCCACCTGCGGCGACAACCACCTGGGCGGCGACGATTTCGACGCCCGCATCGTGGACTGGCTGGTGGAACAGTTCCGCCGGGAGCACGGCCGGGACCTGACCGGCGACCGCGTGGCCATGCAGCGCCTGCGGGAAGAGGCCGAGAAGGCCAAGAAGGAACTGTCCGCCGCCACCCGGACCGAGATCAACCTGCCCTTTCTCACCGCCGGACCCGACGGGCCGGTCCATTTCCAGGCCACGCTGACCCGCGCGCTGTTCGACGACCTGTGCCGGGAACTGGTGGAACGCACGGCGCTGCCGGTGCGCAACGCCCTCAGCGACGCCCGCCTGAGCGCCAGCGATCTGGACCAGGTGCTGCTGGTGGGCGGTTCCACCCGCATCCCCGCCGTGCAGGCCAAGGTGCAGCGCATGGTGGGGCTGGAACCTTCCCGCACGCTGAACCCCGACGAATGCGTGGCCCTGGGGGCCGCCGTGCAGGCGGGCCGCCTGGGGGGCGAGGCACTGGCCGGGGCGGGGGAGGACCTGCTGCTGATGGACGTGACCCCCCTGACCCTCTCGGTAGAAACGGTGGGCGGCGTCGCCACCCATCTGATCGAGCGCAACGCCACCATTCCCACCCGCTTCAGCAAAGTGTTCACCACCGCCGCGCCTTTCCAGAGCACCGTCGAGATCAAGGTGCTGCAGGGCGAGCGGGAATTTGCCAAAGACAACAAACTGCTGGGGACCTTCACCCTGCGGGGCATCAAGCGCGCCTGGGCGGGGGTGCCCAAGATCGAAGTCACCTTCGACATCGACGCCAACGGCATCGTCAAGGTCAGCGCCAAGGACCTGGACACCGGCAAGGAGCAGGGCATCACCATCACCGGCTCCTCCAATCTGAGCGAGGAGGAGATCCAGCGCGCCATGCGGGAGGCCGCGGCCTTCGCGGGGCAGGACAAAGAGCGCAAGGCCGCGCTGGAAGCGCTCAACGCCGCCGAGGCCGCCCTCTACCGGGTGAACACGGCGCTGGGCAGCAAGGCCGGCAAGGAACTGGACCGCGAGACAAAGACCCATATCAAGGAGGCGGAGCGCGCTTTGGAAAAGGCCACCCGCCACAAAAAAGCCGAAAAACTCACCCCGGCGGACGTGCAGGCCATCAACGCCGCGCGGGAGGCGCTTTCCAGCCTGTCGGCCCCGCTGGTCGCCCGGTGGGAAAGCGAGCGCAAAGACTGAACGATAGCGCCCCGCCCCGGGACGCTTGCCGCGTCCCGGGGCGTTTTTGCGCCCTTTGCCAAACGATACCATTTTTTTACAAAAACATGACGCGTGTATGGTTTCGCCTGCGTGCGCCGGACGCTACAATAAATGGGTAAGACCCACCCGTTGTGCGCGAAAGGAGAGACTTTTGTGAAACGCGAACCCCGATCTTTGCTGACCCGCCCGCTGGCTTTGCTGCTGGCGGCAGCTTTGGCGGCCGGCCCGCTTCCGCTGCCCGTGCTGGCGGCCGAAACGCAGCCGACGGCCGCCGTGCAGCCCGCCACCCCCGAAACGGCGGCTGCCGCAGAAGAAACCGAACCGCCCGCCCCGCAGGCGGCGGAAACGGAAACCGCCGAACCACCCGCGGCCCCCGCGCCGGAAACCACAGCCACGCCCGAAAACGCGCAGCCTGCGCTGATGACGCTCGCCGAGGCCGCGCCGCTGTCCGGGGAGACCGAACCCGCAGCAGGCGACACCATCACCATCGGCGGCATCGAATACGAGGTGACCCGCGCCGCCACCGCCGACCGCAACGGCGCGCTGACGCTGACCAACGGCAAGGCTGCCAGCGGCGAGCTGGTGCTGACGGACGGCATCGAGTACGCCGGCGGCAAATACGATGTGACCGAGCTGGCGGCCAATGCTTTCAGCGGCAACACGGTGCTGACCTCCCTCGACATGAGCGCCAGCAGCGTCAAGACCATTGGGCAGTCCTGCTTCCGGGATTGCACGGCGCTGTCCGGCGTGCAATTTTCTGCCAATAACGTCACCAATATGCAAAAGTCGGGCGTCTTTTCCGGCTGCACCAGCCTGACCCGGCTGAGCATTCCCAGTCTGAACCTGTCCAGCAAGTCCAACAACAGCCCCTTTGCCGGCTCCAGTATTCAGGAGCTGACAGTTTATAATCTTAGCAGCACGGGCATCAAAGCGAACCTGCTGAACAATATGCCGGACGGCTTTACCCTCGACCTGCTGGCTGACATCAGCAGCACGGCGCTGGTCAACACCACCTTCGGCGCTACCGAAAACGTTACCCTCAACCTGTTGGTACGGGAGGACGTTGACCATTACAAGACCGTTTTTGAAGACAAGGACGTCACCGTGCAGCTGTACGGCAGCAGCGGCCAGGAAGTTTTGGCCAATGTGACCGATGGCACCGGCGCCAGCACCGGCTACGCCACGCTGGCCGAGGCCATCGCCGCCATCAACGCTTCGAGCGACAACGGCCCCTTCACCATCGACATTTTGGACAACGGCACGGTGGAATGGGGCGACGCTGCGCCCAACAAGGCCACGACCGTCGACTTCGGCGGCGCAAGCGTGAACCTGCCCGCGACCCTGACCCTGCAAGCCCCGCTGACGATCCAAAACATCACCAACATCAACTCCGATACTGACACGCTGACCACCCTGGTCGCCGGGGAGCATGCCTTCGCCATGATCGACGGCGGCAGCTTCGGCTTTGCCGAGATCCGCGGCAGCGACCTGACCTTTGAGGGCACGCTGCCCGGCGGCAAATTTGGCGGCGGCGCTCAGGTACAGCTGGTGGGCGCCGGCGACACCTCCACCGTTACCTGCAAAAATGTGGGCCGCACCGATTGTTATTACAACCTGCCCAACATGACCGACTTTGCCGAACTTGTGCTGGACGGCGCTTACCTGGAGGCCGACGCCACGGAGGCTTACAGCAACCAGCTGGACGGCGCCAAGGCCGTCACGCTGAAGGACGGCGGCCTGACCGTGAACAAGCCCGCCGAGATCGAAAAGCTTTCCGGCAATGGCGAACTGCGCATTGCCGAGGGCGCGGCCCTGACCGTGACCGGCAGCGCATCCGGCAGTTTCCGGCTGCCCGAATTTGCGGACACCGAGCTGGCCGATTCCGGCCTGAACCTGCCGTTGGGCAGCGATGTGACGCTGACCAACGCGAACGGGGAGACGGTAACCCTGCCCGAACCGGTTGTTCGGGTGGAGGGCCTGGGCCAATATGCCACCATGGCGGAAGCCTTTGCCGCCATCACCGACGACGCGGGCACAGGCGTTTACACCCTGACCCTGCAAAAGGACGTCACGCTGGAAGGCGACAAGACCTATGCCAACAAGCCGGTCGTTACTCTGCCCGCCAAGGCCTTGGTCATCGACGGTGACAACCACAAACTGAGCCTGCCCAAAGGGTATGTAGACGCCAACGCTGACCTGACGCTGAAAAGCGTCGAACTGGATATGGCCTCCACCTACCTGCGCGTGAGCGCAGAGGGCGCTACCGTCACGGTGGAAGGCACTGTGACCGGCAAGCTGGAAAAAATCGATGCCAACGCCGAACAGTGCAATGCGGTGATTTATGCGCCGGTCAGCGATGACATTGTTGACGCCGTTGGCGGCACCAGCGGCAAGGTCATGACCCTGACGCTGAAAGGCTACGGCAGCCAGGAAGAACCCGCGGATACCGCCAATTACCCCACCATCAACATTGCCGGCAGCGGCAAGGGCACGCTGATCCTGGAAAATTCCTGGCTGGTCAACGGCACTGTCATCAACTGGGGCAACGTGGTCATTCGCGATGCCGGTGGTCTGGCGATCACTCGGTCTATGCAGGCGGCTAGCCCGCGCTCCTGGACGGTGGAGGAAGGCGCTGTCGCCGACCTCTATGTGACCAAAGCGAGCAACGGTTTCAACTGCCTGTCCATCAATGCGCTGGGCAGCGCCAGCGGCAAGACCCAGATCCACATCGTGGGCGACGAAGCGCCGGCCGCGGGCGACACCCTTGTGAAAGTCCCGGCCAACAAATCGGAAAACGCCACCTTTGTGATCGCGGACGATTCTGTCGAAAAGCTGGGCGGCCTGGTCCTCGTCCGCGAGGAAAACGGCAACTATGTGCTGCAAGCCCCGGCCGATCCCGATCGCCCCGCTGACGACCAGCCCGCTGACGGCGACGGCGACGGCAACGGCGCCAACAACAGCGACAACACAAGCCATACCGCCAACAGCAGCCAGAGCAGCCAGGCCGCCAACGGCCAGGCCGCCTCGGCGTCCGGCAGCGCCGCGCAGCCTGTGCAGGCGGCTGCCGCGGTCATCCCGCAGACGGCCGACGCCGCCATGCCGGCGCTGTGGGCGCTGCTGGCCGCCGCCGCGCTGGGCGGCGCGACCGTGCTGACGCTGCTGCGCCGCAAACACGGGCAGTAACCCCCTAAAAATCCCCACACCGCCCCGGGACGCTTGCCGCGTCCCGGGGCGGTGTGCTATACTGGGCAGGGTGAACTGCCCAAAAAGAGGGAATGTTTTTGTGAAAACCATCCAATACGCCTTCGCCCGCTCCCTGCCGGTCATGGCGGGGTATCTGGTGCTGGGGCTGGGGTTCGGCGTGCTGCTGCAGACCAAAGGGTACGGCGCGGGCTGGGCGCTGGCCATGAGCGTTCTGGTCTATGCGGGCAGCATGCAGTATGTGGCGGTGGACCTGCTGGCCGGGGGCGCTTCACTGATCGCCACCGCGCTGATGACGCTCACCGTCAACGCCCGGCACCTGTTCTACGGCGTTTCCATGGTGGAGCGCTACCGGGACGCCGGACCCGCCAAGCCCTACCTGATCTTCGCCCTGACCGACGAGACCTACTCCCTGGTATGCAGCGGCGATGTGCCCGCCGGGGTGGACCGGCGGCGGTATTTCTTTCTGGTCTCGCTGTTCGACCAGCTGTACTGGGTGGCGGGCAGCCTGGCCGGGTCGCTGGTGGGCGGCCTGCTGCCTTTCGATACCACCGGCATCGACTTTTCGATGACGGCGCTGTTCCTGGTGGTCATGACCGAACAGTGGCGTGCCGCGCGGGACCATACGGCCGCCCTGGTGGGGCTGGGGGTATCCCTTGCCTGTCTGGCGGTGTTCGGGGCGGACAACTTCCTCATTCCCGCCATGGTGGGCATCACCCTGGCGCTGACGCTGCTGCGCCGCCGCCCCGGCGCCCCGGAACAGGAGGACGCCCATGCTTCCCATTGATCTGCACGCCGCCGCCCAGGTGGCGGTCATTGCGGCGGTGACGGCCCTGCTGCGCTTTTTGCCCTTTGTGGTGTTCGGCGGGGGCCGCCCCACGCCCAAGTATGTGGTCTACCTGGCCAACGTGCTGCCCTGCGCCATCATGGCCATGCTGGTGGTCTACTGCCTGCGCGGCGTGGACCTGGCAGGGCCTGCCCACGGCCTGCCCGAACTGCTGGCCGCCGCCGCGGTGGTGGGGCTGCACCTCTGGCGCAGGAACACGCTGCTCAGCATCGCCGCGGGCACGGCGCTGTACATGGTGCTGGTGCAGGCGGTCTTTGTGTAAAATACGGCAGGCGCTCCGCACCCGTTTGGGTGCGGAGCGCCTGTATTTTGCCTGCGGGGCCGCACGTCAGCGCTCCGCCAGTGTGATGTAGGGCTGGGGCTTGCCCACGTATTTGTAGGCCGGGCGGATGATGCGGTTGGCGAACTCCACCTCCTCCACCCGGTGGGCGCACCAGCCCGGTACGCGGGCAATGGCGAACAGCGGCGTGTACAGGTCCTCGCTGATGCCCAGCATGCGGTAGATCAGCCCGCTGAACAGGTCCACGTTGGCGCAGACCTTTTTGGGGCCGTGCTTCTCCTCGGCAAAGATCTGGGGCGCCAGCCGCTCGATGCTGCACAGCATCTCGTATTCCTCGTCATAGCCCTTCTCGTAGGCCATGCGGCGGGCGTGGTTTTTCAGGATCTGCGCCCGGGGGTCGCTGACGGTGTACACCGCATGCCCCATGCCGTAGATCAGGCCGCTGCCGTCCCCGGCCTCCCTGCGCAGGATCTTGCGCAGGAACTCCCGCACTTCGCCGTCGTCGCGGGGGTTTTCCACGTTCTGCAAAATGTAGTCCAGCTGGTGCATGACTTTCAGGTTGGCGCCGCCGTGTTTGGGGCCTTTCAGCGCGCCGATGGCCGCCGAGATGGCCGCGTAGGTATCGGTGCCCGAACTGGACAGCACGCGGCAGGTGAAGGTGGAGCAGTTGCCGCCGCCGTGGTCGGCATGTACCAGCAGGCAGAGGTCCAGCAGGCGGGCTTCCTCATGGGTGAATTTCTGGTCGGCGCGGTAGGTGCTCAGAATATGCTCCGCCGTGCTCTGGCCCTCGGTGGGCAGGTGGAAGTACATGCTGGCGCGGTCATAGACCCGCCGCTTGATCTGGTAGGCGTTGACCATCATGGTGGGCAGCTCGGCGATCAGGTTGATGCTCTGCCGCAGGATGTTCGCAAGGCTCAGGTCCTCTGCGTGTTCGTCGTAGCTGTACATGGCCAGCACGCTGCGGGCCATTTTGTTCATCAGGTTGGGGGAGGGGGAGTTCAGGATCATGTCGTCGGCAAAGCCGCGGGGCAGTTCGCGGTGGCTCTCCAGCAGCTTGCAGAAACGGGCGTGCTGGTCCCGGTCGGGCAGTGAGCCGAACAGCAGCAGCCAGACCACCTCTTCAAACAGGAAACGGTCGTGGTTGTCGGCCTCGGCGGCCAGCGTGTCGATGTCGATGCCGCGGTACACCAGCCGCCCCGGAATGGGCACGATGGCGCCGTCCTCGGTGCGGTCATAGCCGATGACGCTGGACACGTTGGTGACGCCCGCCAGCACGCCGGTGCCGTCGGGGTTGCGCAGCCCCCGCTTGACCCCCAGCCGGTCGGCCAGCCGGGCGTCCAGGTGGGCGTTGTGCTCCAGGTATTCATGGCAGAGCAGTTCCATTTCCTCCGGCTCCAGCGCCGGTACGTCGGGGTAATACATCGGCAGGCTCCTTTCCCGTGGCCCGTCTGCATATTTATTCGCGCCTGCGGCGTGCGCCGCGGCACGGACAGCGGACTGGACAGTTCTATTTTAGAATATGTTTTGCCTCGCGTCAAGAAAAACTTAAAAAAGATGCGGAGATTCTTGGAGTAACTTTATTTTGTTAAGGCACGGCGGCGCAGAACGCCCTTGCATAAAAAACCGCGTTGACAACCCGGGGCAAAGCGGGTATAGTGTAGAATGAATGGACAGACGCACCCGGCGCCCCGTCCGGCCGCGCCGCCGGACGGGATGCGCTGAATAAAAATAACATGATGGAGGGAAAACCATGAAACTCTGGCCACACGGTATGTATCTGGTGCACGGCAAGCCCCAGGAGGCCGCCCCGGCGGGGGTGAGCGAGGCGCAGGCCCGCCGCGGCACCATCGCCTACGGCATCCTGGAAGCGCACAACACCAGCGGCGATATGGACGACCTGCGCATGAAGTTCGACTCGATGACCAGCCACGACATCACCTACGTGGGCATCATCCAGACGGCGCGGGCCTCCGGCATGGAGCGGTTCCCGCTGCCCTACGTCATGACCAACTGCCACAACAGCCTGTGCGCGGTGGGCGGCACCATCAACGAGGACGACCACCAGTTCGCCCTCTCGGCGGCGCACAAGTACGGCGGCATCTACGTGCCGCCGAACATGGCGGTCATCCACAGCTATAACCGGGAGATGATGGCCGGCTGCGGCCGCATGATCCTGGGGTCCGACTCCCACACCCGCTACGGCGCGCTGGGCACCATGGCGGTGGGCGAAGGCGGCGGCGAGCTGGCCAAGCAGCTGGTGGGCCGTACCTACGATATGGCCCGCCCCGGCGTGGTGGCCGTCTACCTGACCGGCAAGCCGGGCCCCGGCGTGGGCCCCCACGACGTGGCCCTGGCGCTGGTGGGCGCCACCTACGCCAACGGCTATGTGAAGAACAAGGTCATGGAGTTCATCGGCCCCGGCGTGGCGAACCTTTCGGCGGATTACCGCAACGGCATCGACGTCATGACCACCGAGACCACCTGCTGGTCCAGCATCTGGCAGACCGATGAAGTCACCCGGGACTACTTCGAGGTCCACGGCCGGCCCGAAGCGTACAAGCCCCTGGCCCCGGCAGACGTGGCCTACTACGACGGCTGCATCGAACTGGATCTTTCCACGGTGGAGTGCATGATCGCCCTGCCCATGCACCCCAGCTACGCCTACCCCATCCGGGAACTGCAGGCCAACGCCAAAGACATCCTGCATGAGATCGAGACCCGCGCCAACGAGCAGCTGGGCGGCAAGGTGCGGATGGACCTGGTCAGCAAGGTGCAGCCCGACGGCCGCATCTATGTGGAACAGGGCGTCGTGGCGGGCTGTTCCGGCGGCACCTATGAGAATATCTGCGCGGTGGCCGAGCTCCTGCGCGGCAAGAGCTGCGGCAACGGGGCGTTCAAGTTCAGCGTCTACCCCGACAGTATGCCCACCTACCTGGAACTGGTCAAGAACGGCGCAGTGGCGGACATCGTCACGGCGGGCGGCATCTTCCGCGAATGCTTCTGCGGCCCCTGTTTCGGCGCGGGCGACACCCCGGCCAACGGCGAGTTCAGCATCCGCCACACCACCCGCAACTTCCCCAACCGGGAGGGCTCCAAGCCCGGCGAGGGGCAGATCAGCGCCGTGGCCCTGATGGACGCCCGTTCCATCGCGGCTACCGCCGCCAACGGCGGCTACCTGACCGCCGCCAGCGAGGTCTGCGACCGGGAGCCCGCCGCCCCGGCCTACCACTTTGACCAAGGCGTGTACGAAAAGCGCGTTTACAACGGCTGGGGCCGCCCCGAGCCGGACTACCGGCTCAAGTTCGGCCCCAACATCAAGGACTGGCCCGAACAGCCCGCCCTCAGCGACGACCTGCTGGTGAAGATCGTCAGCTACATCACCGACCCGGTGACCACCACCGACGAACTGATCCCCTCGGGCGAGACTTCCTCCTTCCGCTCCAACCCCCTGCGTCTGGCGGAGTTCACCCTCTCCCGCAAGGACCCGGCCTATGTGCCCGCCGCCAAAGCCGTGCAGGCGCTGGACGCCGCCCGCCGCGGCGGCGAACTGCCCGCCGAGGTGGCCGCGGTCTACGCCGCACTGGGTAAGCTGGGCTACGCCCCCGACCCGGCGGCCACCAACATCGGCTCGGCCATCTTCGCCAACAAGCCCGGCGACGGCTCGGCGCGCGAGCAGGCCGCCAGCTGCCAGCGGGTGCTGGGCGGCGCGGCCAACTTCGCCTGCGAGTACGCCACCAAGCGCTACCGCTCCAACTGCATCAACTGGGGCATGCTGCCCTTCCTGCTGGACACGCCCAACGTGCTGGACAACGGCGACTATGTGTTCCTGCCCGGCGTGCGGGCGGCGCTGCTGAACGCGGCGGAAAACATCGAGGCCGTGGCGGTCAAGCCCGACGGCGGCCTCGTGCGCTTCACGGTGCGCCTGGGCGACATGACCGGCGCCGAGCGCCAGATCCTGGCGGACGGCTGCCTGATCAACTACTACAAGAACCACTAAAAACAGGGCCGGGCGGCTGCACACGCAGCCGCCCGGTTTTTTGCCGGAACGGCAAAAAAACAGGCGTCCGGCTCGTTGTAATGGATAGAGCGTCCCGCCGCAAAAAGTGTCCGGCAGGGCATGAAACCTGCCCGACTGTGGCATATTGTTAGGGAATATGCTATAATATCCGTATACCCGCCCCGGCGCTGCCCGGGCGGTCTGAACCCAAGGAGGATCTCTTTTGAAAAAATGGCTTGCGCGCCCTCCCAGGACCAGCGGCGACTATCTCTGCCTGGCGCTGGGGGCGGCGGTGATCTTCGGCCTTGCCTGGCAGCTTCCGGCGCTGCTGCAGGGGGCCGGTACGGTCCTGGAAATCCTGAGCCCCTTTGCCTGGGGCGTGGTGCTGGCCTATGTGCTGGACATCCCCACCCGGCTGTTCGCGCAGAAACTGTTCGGCGGCAAGCGGGTGCTGGCCATCGTGCTCAGTTATATCCTGATGTTCGGCGTCATCGCTTTGCTGCTGGCGCTGGTGGTGCCGCAGCTGATCGCCAGCGTCCAGTCCTTCATCGCCAGCCTGGGCGCCTATGAGGCCGCCATCCAGGACGGCCTGATCTGGGTGCGGGAAACGTTCGGCCTGGAGACCGAGACCCTGGAACTCTATGTCCAGCAGGCGACCGTGCAGCTGCAGCAGTGGTTTGCCTCCGTCTCCGGCGCGGCGGCGCAGGCGGCGGCCGATGTGGCCGCAGGCGCGGCGGCCGGCGTGGCCGGGGCAGCGGTGGACGGCTTCGTCACGCTGGCGGTCAGCATCTATCTGCTCAGCAGCAAGGAACTGCTGCTCCACGCGGCCCGCACCTGCCTGCGCGCCGCCCTGCCCCCGCAGAAGGTGGGCGGCCTGTTTTCGGTGTGCACCATGGCCAACCGCACCTTCAGCGGCTACATCGGCGGCCAGCTGGTGGATGCTTTGCTGGTCGGGGTGGAGACCTTCCTTCTCATGTCGCTGTTCCGACTGGACTACGCCCCCCTCATCGCGGTGCTGGTGGGGGTGACCAACATCATCCCGCTGCTGGGGCCCTTCATCGGGGCGGCGCCCGGGGCGCTGATCCTGCTGCTGGAATCCCCGCTGCAGGCGCTGGAATTCGTCATCATCATCCTGGTGGTGCAGCAGGTGGACGGCAACTTCATTGCGCCCCGCATCCTGGGCGGCGCTACCGGCATGCCGGGGCTGGGCGTGCTGCTGGCCATCATCGTGGGCGGCAACCTGTTCGGCGTGCCGGGCATGGTGGTGGGTGTGCCCACGCTGGCCGTGCTGGTCACCCTGCTCAAACAGGCGGTGGGCGCCGGACTGGCGGCCCGGGGGATCGACGAGGACGGCCGCCCGCTGCAGCCGCCCCCCGACCCGAAAAATTAACAACTTTTGTCTTGCGGCCGCCCCGGCGGCCGCTTACAATAGAAGGAGCGAGGAAACAGGGGACGAGCTAAAACGAAGAAAGGGATACTGCAACGTTGCGAGGAAGGTATTATCTGAACAAACGCCCGGATACCATGTGGGAATGGCTCTGCCTGCTGTTTGCAGGCGTAGCCTTCTACCTGATCCTGAGCAATCTGGGCACGGTGCTGGGCGGGGCGGGCCGGCTGCTGCGCATTTTGTCGCCCTTTGCGGGCGGCGCGCTCATCGCCTATGTGCTCAACCCTATGGTGGAAGGGTTCCAGTACCGTCTGCTGCGGGGGGAGCCGCGCTGGCGCTGGGCGGCGATCCTGCTGAGTTACCTGACGGCGATCCTGCTGGTGGCGATGCTGGGCTGGCTGGTGGTGCCGCAGCTGGTCAAAAGCGCCGTCACCCTCTTTACCAACCTGCCGGGGTATGTGGCCGGCATGCAGCAGACGCTGTACTATCTGCAGGAGAACTACCACCTGCCTGTGCAGAGCTTTGTAAATCTTCTGGAGGACTCTGAAGCCCTGATGCGGGAAGTGTACAACATGGCCAGCAGCGCGGTCCCCCAGATCGTCGGCGCGCTGGGGAACGCAGCCTCCAACTTTGTGGCGGTGTTCACGGCGGTGGCCTCCAGCATCTACATGCTTTCCGGCAAGCAGAAGCTGCTCCGCCAGATGCGCACGATGGCCCACGCCTTCCTGCCGCCGCGCGCGGCGCGCCGGGTGCTGCGCATCTGCCACTATGCCAACGAAAACTTCACCGCCTTCTTCATCGGCAAGATCATCGACTCCGCCATCATCGGGGTGCTCACCTTCACCCTGATGTCCTTCCTGCGGCTGGACTTCGCGCTGCTGGTCAGCGTCTTTGTGGGGGTGGCCAACATCATCCCGGTGTTCGGGCCCTTCATCGGCGCGATCCCCAGCCTGTTCATCCTGCTGCTGGTGGACCCGCTGCAGGCGCTGGTCTTTGCCGTGCTGGTGGTGGTCATCCAGCAGCTGGACAGCAACCTCATCAGCCCCAAGGTGCTGGGGCAGTCGGTGGGCATCTCGCCGCTGTGGGTGCTGTTCGCCATCGTGGTGGGCGGCGGCCTCTTCGGCGTGCCGGGTATGATCGTGGGCGTGCCGCTGTTTGCCACCCTCTACGGCGTGGCGCAGGAAGCGGTGGCCGCCCTGCTGCGCCGCCGCGGCATCGACGCCGAGGGCCGCCCTGCCGGCGGAACCGGGGCGGACGCCCCGGACCCGGCGGAGGAGGAAACGCAGGAGGAACGGGAACCCGCCGCCGTGCCATGATACAGGCAGAAAAACATGATACAGGCAGAAAAAGCCGCCGCAGCGGGATGCTGCGGCGGCTTTGCCGTGGGCTGTTATTTCAGGAAGCCGTTGACGATCTGGTCCTCGGCTTCTTTTTCGGTCAGGCCCAGGGTCATCAGCTTGATGAGCTGTTCGCCCGCGATCTTGCCGATGGCGGCCTCGTGGATCAGGCTGGCGTCCACGCTGTTGGCGGTCAGGGCGGGGCTGGCAATGACCGAGGCGTTGTCCATGATGATGGCGTCGCACTCGGAGTGGCCCGCGCAGGCGCAGTTGCCGTTGATGTGGCTGACGAATTCCTGTTTGCTCACATCCTTGGCCACGCTGCGGGACACCACGTTGGCCGAGCAGCCCTCGCCGTTGAGGTCCACGTCAAAGTCGGTGACGGCGTGCTGGTCGCCGGTGGTCATGATCTTCTCGCGGATCACCAGGCTGGCGCCCGCGGCCAGGTCGCCGCTGGTCTTGCGGATGGTGTCGTCCACACCGGCGATCTGGGTGGTCTCCATCTCCATCTGGGCGCCCTCGGCCAGATGGACGATGGTGGTGGGGTTCATGATCTGTTTGCCGCGGCCGTCGCCCTCGCCGTAGTGCTTCTCCACATAGCGCAGCCTGGCGTTCTTTGCCAGGTAGAAGGTGTGGATGCCGTCGTGCTGGGCGTTGCCGCCGCCGCAGTTGTGGATGCCGCACCCGGCAATGATGGTCACGTCGGCTCCTTCCCCGATGTGGAAGTCGTTGTACACCAGGTCCTTGAGGCCGGTCTGGCTCAAAATCACCGGGATGTGCACGCTCTCGTTCTTGGTGAAGGGGCGGATAAAAATGTCGATGCCCGGTTTGTCGGTCTTGGTCACGATGTCGATGTTGGCGGTGGTGTTGCGGGCTTCCAGCTTGCCGTTGGAACGGATGTTGTAAGCGCCCACGGGCAGGCTGTCCAGCTCGGCCACTTCGCGCAGCAGGTTTTTCTCAATGGCGTCCATCATCAGCTTCTTACCCCCTCTACTTTGTCGGTCAGCACGCTGCACGCCGGGCTGCTGGCGTCGGCGCTGCCCAGCAGGGCGGGCAGGATCTCGGCGCGGGGGCCGGCTTTCTGGATGCGGCCGTCCTTGATGACGACGATGCGGTCGGCGATGTTCAGGATGCGTTCCTGATGGCTGATGATGAGGATGCTGCCCCGGGTCTGTTCGTACATCTTCTCAAAAACGCGGATCAGGTTCTGGAAGCTCCACAGGTCGATGCCCGCTTCCGGCTCGTCGAAGATCGAAAGCTTGGTGCCGCGGGCCAGCACCATGGCGATCTCGATGCGCTTGAGCTCGCCGCCCGAGAGGCTGTCGTTGAGTTCCCGGTCGATATAGTCCCGGGCGCACAGGCCCACTTCGCTCAGGTAGTTGCAGGCTTCGGTGACGCTGGTGTTCTTGCCCGCGGCCAGGCTCAGCAGGTCCTTGACCCGCAGGCCCTTGAAGCGCACCGGCTGCTGGAAGGCGTAACTCAGCCCCAGGTTGGCGCGCTCGGTGATGCTCAGGTGGGTGATGTCCACCCCGTCCAGCAGGATCTGGCCGCTGGTGGGCTGGTAAATGCCGGCGATGACTTTGGCCAGGGTGGATTTGCCGCCGCCGTTGGGGCCGGTGATGGCCACGAAACGCTCCTGCACGGTCAGGCTCACATCGTGCAGGATCTCTTTGTTGTCGTCGGTCTCATAGCCGACGTTGCGCAGTTCTAGCATGGTGAAGATGCTCCTTGTGTATGGCGGCGCGCCGCCTTGTAAAAATGCCGGTATGGAAAGGATTGTCCTGTCCTACCGAAATAATACTATACCATGAACAGGGGCAAAGTACAAGAGGTAATCCTATGAAAATGGTAGATTTTGAAAAAAGTACGCACGCCGCGCCCGGAAGTCTTGACACCGCCGCTGAATGGTGCTATGCTGAAAAAGTTAAAAGCGTGGAACGGGAAAAGTACCGCCCAAGATCCGCACAGAGAGCCCGGTATATGGTGTGAGCCGGGACGGGGACGGGGCGCGAAAGAACACCCGGGAGCTGCAAACTGAACCCCCGCAAGGGCAGTAGGGGCGCCGCAGGCCGTGCGTTACAGCGGCAGCGTTTCAAAGGTGAACGTGTACGGAAAAGTGACCGTACGCCGGGTTTCCGGCTGCGGTAAGATAGGTGGCACCGCGGGTCCAGACAGCGATTCGTCCTATGGAAAGGCGAATGGGCTGTCTTTTTTTCTTGCCATTCGGGGAAAATGGCCGTAAGAAATGGAAGGAGCGTCACCAACATGTGCTGTATCATGGGCTATGCCGGGCATGACCTGCCCGCCGAAACTTTCACCAAATATCTGCTGCGCACCGCCTCCCGCGGGCCGGACGACCACCGCGTCTGCAGGACGGAGTTCGGCCTGCTGGGCTTCGGGCGGCTGGCCATCATGGGCCTGACCGAAGCGGGGATGCAGCCGTTCTTCCGGGGGCAGGACTGCGTGGTGTGCAACGGCGAGCTGTACGGGTTCCGCCCCCTCAAACGGCAGCTGGAGGCCGAGGGCTGCACCTTCCAGTCGGACTCCGACTGCGAGATCCTGCTGCCCCTGTACGACCGGTACGGGCTGGATATGTTCCAACACCTGGACGCCGAGTTCGCCATGATCCTCTACGACAGCCGCAAAAAACTGCTCATCGCCGCCCGGGACCCCATCGGCATCCGGCCGCTGTTCTACGGCTACAGCGCCTCCGGGGCCATCGCCTTCGCCTCGGAGGCCAAAAACCTGGTGGGCCTGGTGAAGAAGATCTACCCCTTCCCGGTGGGCAGCTACTACTGCAACGGCCAATTCGTGCGCTACTGCGACATTGCCGACACCCCGGCCTACTGCCAGGACGATCTGGACACCATCCTGCGCAGCATCCGGGAAAAGCTGACCGCCGGGGTGGAAAAGCGGCTGGACGCCGACGCCCCGGTGGGGTTCCTGCTCTCCGGCGGGCTGGATTCCAGCCTGGTCTGCGCCATCGCGGCCAAAAAACTGGGCAAACCCATCCGCACCTTCGCCATCGGCATGGACGTGGACGCCATCGACCTCAAATACGCCCGCCAGGCGGCGGACTACCTCCACGCCGACCACACCGAGGTCATCATCAGCCGGGACGACGTGGTGGCGGCGCTGGAGCCGGTGGTGGCCGCCCTGGGCACCTGGGACATCACCACCATCCGCGCGTCCATCGGCATGTATCTGGTCTGCCGGTATATCCACGAGCACACCGACATCCGGGTGCTGCTCACCGGCGAGATCTCCGACGAACTGTTCGGCTACAAGTACACCGACTTCGCGCCCGGCGCCGCGGCCTTCCAGGCCGAGAGCCAGAAGCGCATCCGGGAACTGTATATGTACGACGTGCTGCGGGCCGACCGCTGCATCAGCGTCCACAGCCTGGAAGCCCGGGTGCCTTTCGGGGATCTGGATTTCGTGCGGTACGTCATGGCCATCGACCCGGCGAAAAAGCTGAACACCTACGGCAAGGGCAAGTTCCTGCTGCGCAAGGCCTTCGAGGGGGACTGGCTGCCCGACGCCATCCTCTGGCGGGAGAAGGCGGCCTTCAGCGACGCGGTGGGCCATTCCATGGTGGACGACCTGAAAGAATACGCAGAAAGCCTTTACACCGACGGGGAATTTGCCGCCCGCGCCGCGCAGTACGGGTACGCCCGCCCCTTTACCAAGGAGAGCCTGCTCTACCGGGAACTGTTCGAGAAATACTACCCCGGCCAGGCCGAGATGATCGCGGATTACTGGATGCCCAACAAGGCCTGGCCCGGCTGCGACGTGGACGACCCCAGCGCCCGGGTGCTGGCCAACTACGGCGCCAGCGGCCGCTGACCGCGCCGCTTTTTGGCGAAAGGGCTTGTAATCTGCGGCCCGCGGGGCTATAATGGGAGCGCAAGCAAAATCGCAGAGTAGGGAACCGCGCGTGGGGCGTCTGCCCCGAAGTGCCTGACCAACGGGGAGTTGTGGCAGGACGAAGCGACCGTCATGGTCCGCGGTGCGGCGCCCGCATCCCGCTGCTGCATGACGGTGTGCAACGGCGGGTATGGCGTGTGAGCCATGCCCGCTTTCGCCTCCTCCATTGTGCAGCAAACTGCACAATGAGGAGGAGTTTGTTTATGAGGGAACCCCTGTCCGTTTTTTCTGCCGCCTACTGGCGCGCCGCCCGGGCGGAATTCCGCAACGTCCGGGTGCTGGCGCTGTCCGGCCTGGTCTGCGCCATGGCCATCGTGCTGGAAAGCATGCCCATCTACCTGCTGGGGCCCAGCCTCAAGATCTATTTCAGCTACCTGGCGGTGTCGTTGGGGTGCATGTGCTACGGCCCGCTGGTAGGCATGGCCGTGGGCGGCGTCATCGACTCGGTGGGCTTCCTGCTGGCCGGGTACGGGGAGCCGTACTTCCCCGGGTACCTGATCACCGCCATACTGTCGGGGCTGATCTACGGCGTCATGCTCTACCGCCGCAAGCCCACGGTGCCGCGGCTGCTGGTCACCCGGCTCATCATCAACTACGGCAGCAACGTGCTGCTGGGCAGCGTGTGGAAGGCCATGCTCTACGGCAAGGGGTACCTGTACTACGTCAGCACCGGCCTTGTCAAAAATACCGTGCTGCTGCCGCTGGAAGTGTTCCTCACCTGGATGGTGCTGCGCGCCGCCCTCAGCTACGGGCTGGACCGCAAGTATATCCATAACGCCGCCCGGCGCTGAATAAAATGCAAGCACCCCCGCGCCCATCCGGGCGCGGGGGTGCTGTTGTGAGAACGAAAAATCAGAGGGCCGGGGCGGCGGGGGCTTGCGGGGATTCCGGGGCCTGCGGGGCGGCGCTCTCGGCGGTGGCGGATTCGACGGCGGCCGGGGCGGGGAACATCCGGCTGAACTGCTGTTCCACCTGCTCGTTGATGTACTCCTCGCCGGGGTAGGCGCCGTCGTTGTCGTTCCCGAACTGCTCAATGATCCGTTCCCGCAGTTCGGCCTTCACGGCGTTGTCCCGGTCGGCCTGGGTGTCGTAGACGTCGCCCTCAAACTGGTACTGGGACTGTACCCGCTGGGCCAGCTGGCCGGCGGTCAGCCCTTCGGCAAAGCTGGGCAGAAAATCCAGCGTATAGCCGTTGCCGGTGCCGTCATCGGCGGCGTAGCTGCTGAAAGAGTAATTCGTCACCGGCACAGCCGCCTGTTCCAGCAGCCGGGTGATGTTCCAGGCGTCCTCGGCAAAGGCCTGGGCGGTGGTGTAGCCGTTCTGGGGCAGCACCACGTGCAGGTAGACCTCGTCGCCATCCTGCAGGGTGTAGCCGCCGCTTTGCATATGCTGGAAGTAGACGTTGGCATACAGGTTGGTCACTTTGGCTTTCAGGTCGGTATCGGCGTTCAGCGCCCGGTAGGCCTGGTCCTGGATCTGGCTCGTGTAACGGCCCTGGGCGTAGCTGCGCTCGGGCCCGGCCACGCTCCACAGGTAGGGCAGCACCGACGCGCCGCCCACGATGCAGAGGATAAAGGCGCAGCCGATGACGCTGAGCCAGTCGAATTTGACTTTGATGTCGGGCCGGGCGGAGTAGACCAGCAGCTCCACGCCCAGTACGATGAGGATGGCCGGGGCAAAGCGGACCAGGCCGATCAGGTCGAACCGGGGCACGAACTGCTGCACCAGCAGCAGGATACCGGCGGCGATCAGCAGCAGCGCAAAGGCCACGCGCCCCACCCGGCGGACTTTTTTCGGGGCGGCCGGGGTCTCCGGCGCGGGGGAAGCGGTTTTGTTCTCATCCATGGTTTGTACCTCGTGTGTTTCTCGTAGAGAAAGGACCAAAGAAATTCCGGCTGAAATCGCATATTCATGCGGTTTTGAAGAAAAGCTCTTTGTCCGCTTTCGTCAAGATAGCGGGAATTTGCAGTTTACTGCGGGCCGTCGCTGCCGGGGAAGGGCGGCACATCGCTGCCGTCGCTGCGCTTGGGGTGCAGCCCCAGCAGCCAGATGCCTGCGGCAATGAGCGCCACCGCAATGACCATGGTGGGGATGGCTCTGGTCACCGAATAGGCCACATCGGGGCTCAGGCTGTACAGCAGTTCGAAGAGCAGGGGTTCCAGCAGCATATCGTACAGCGCCCAGATGCCCAGCGCGATCAGCCCCCAGCCCAGCAGGCGGTTGTGCTTGGGGACCATCCGTTTCAAATCCTCCCAGTCGCCCAGAAGCAGCAGCGAATCGGGTTTGGGGTCCCCGGCGGCCAGGTGGCGGATCAGGTCGTAGGTGTCGAAGAAGCTGAACATCCAGACGATGAACATGGTGACGACCAGCGGCCCGGCCAGCGCGCCCAGCATGAAGGAGGCGCAGAACAGCGTGATGAGCGAAAGCCCGCGCTGCATGTAGCCGTAGTACATCTGCCCGGCGCCGGGGATACAGGCGAAAATGAAGGTCAGTAAAGCGTTCTTTTTCATGGTCTCAATCTCCCTTGGCGGGCTGCCCGCCGTCATCTTTGTGTTGCAGTTGGGCCAGGCCGTTCCCGGCGGCCTGGGTGAACTGGTCGAAGGCGTCGCCCAGGCCGGCATAGAAGTCGCCGACAGTGGCGTTGACCCACTGGCCGAAGCTGGCCCGCGGCTCGGCGGGCTGGATGGCGCGCTGCGCCGCGCGCTGGCTGCCGCCCATCGAAACGAAGCCCCACAGCATGAAGCAGAGCACCACGGCGGCCGCCGCCGATACATAACGGTTGGTCATGATGCGGAACCGCCGCAGCCGCATCAGATTCTGCACCTGGGGGATCAGGTCGCGCATGGGCTGCTGCAGGCAGGCGGGCGCGGCGTCAATCAGGGCGGTGTAGCGCAGCAGGCAGTAATCGCAGAAGGAAAGGTGTTCGGCGGCTTCCAGCGCGCCCAGGTCGTCCAGCGTGCCGTCCTTCAGGGCGTACAGGCCGTCGTCTGTCAGGTGGCCGTCGGCATCAAAGAGGTCGTTGTTGTCAAAATACAGGCTCATTCCTTCAGCCTCCTTTCGTTGATCTGGCGGCGCAGCAGCAGTTTGGCGCGCCACAGCTGGTTGTTCACGGTGGCCTGGGGGCGGCCGGTCAGGGCCGCGATCTCGGCGGTGTCCTTGTGCTGTAAAAAGTAGAGCACCGCGATCTTGCCGTAGGGTTCCCGCAGGTCCCGCACCAGGGCTTCCAGTTCCTCGGCCCCGGCCCGGCTGGCGATCTGTTCCGCCGGGTCGGCGGCGTCGCCGGGCGGCGCGCCGCGGGGTTCGGGCAGGGCGTCGTCCCCCGGGGCTTCCACCCGGCGCACCCAGGCGCTTTTCAGGTGGTCCTTGCATTTGTTGGCCGCCACCCGCACCAGCCAGGCTTTGTAGTACTGGGGGTCGCACCGGTCAATGGCCGAAAACGCAGACAGGAAGGTGTCTTGGGTCAGGTCCTCTGCGGTGTGGGGGTCATGGACGAACTGCAGGCAGACGGTGTAGACCAGCCGCTGGTACTGCTGCATCAGGCCCGTAAATTCTTCGTTGGTCAGTCCCCACACCCCCTTTGCGTTCTCTTTCTATCTACTATAACGATTCCCCCGCGCACATTTTTGCAACGCGGGGGAGATTTTTTTGCCAATATTCTTTCTTTGCAAAGAAAGAATCAAAGAAACTCTCATAAAAATCGCATGTACATGCGATTTTGGATAAAAGTTCTTTGCTTACTTTCTTTCAAGAAAGTAAGTCAATCAATAGTCAGCGTTACTGGACAATGGTCGCTGCCCGGGATCTCCATGCAGATCCCGGCTTCCTGAACACGCGGGGCCAGCCGGTCGCTGACGAGAAAATAGTCGATGCGCCACCCCGCGTTGCGCTCCCGGGCGCGGAACCGCATGCTCCACCAGCTGTACACGCCGGTGGCGTCGGGGTGCAGGTGGCGGAAGGTATCGGTGAACCCGGCGGCCAGCAGTTCGTCCAGCTTGCCCCGCTCCTGGTCGCTGAACCCCGCCGCGCCCCGGTTGGGGCCGGGGTTCTTCAGGTCGATGTCCTCATGGGCCACGTTCATGTCCCCGCAGACGATCACCGGCTTTTGGGCGTCCAGCTTTTGCAGGTAGGCGCGCAGGTCGTCCTCCCACTGCATGCGGTAGTCGATGCGGGCCAGCTCGTTCTGGGAATTGGGGACGTAGAGGTTCACCAGGTAAAAGTCCGGGTATTCCAGCGTGATGGCCCGGCCCTCGTGGTTGTGCCGGTCCTGTTCCAGCCCGTACCGCACCGACAGCGCCGGGGTTTTGGCCCAGACGGCCGTGCCCGAATAGCCCTTTTTGTCGGCGCTGTAGATGTATTCGGTGTAGCCCTCGGGGGCGAAATCCGCCTGCCCTGGCTGCATCTTGGTCTCCTGGATGCAGAAAAAGTCGGCGTCCAGGGCGGCGAAGGTCTCGGCAAAGCCTTTTTTCAGGCAGGCCCGCAGCCCGTTCACGTTCCAGCTTACAAATTTCATAATATAAACTCCTTTGGGTTCAGTGCGCGGCTGTTGCCCCCTTTGACGGGGCGGCCGCGTGCCGCTTCCAGGCGCCGCTGGCAAAGCGGGCCACAAAGCAGATCGTGCGGCATACCCAGTCCAGCACCATGGCCCACCAGACGCCCACCGCGCCCCAGCCCAGCTGGACGCAGAGCACCTGACTGAACGCCAGCCGCCATACCAGCATGGACAGCACCGACACGATCATGGTAAAGCGCACGTCGTTGGCGGCGCGCAGGGCGTTGGGCAGCACGAAGGCCAGCGGCCAGATCAGGATGGAAACGCCCGCGTGGATCCACACCAGCTGGGCCGAGAGGGCGTGGGTCTCGGGCGAGAGGGTGTACAGCCCCAGCAGCGGGTCCAGCATCAGCAGCATCAGGGCGTTGGTCAGCCCCTGGGCGAGGTAGTCCCACCGCAGCAGCTTTTTGGTGTAGCGGACGGTCTGGTCAAAGTCCCGGGCGCCGACGCAGCGGCCGATGACGGTGATCATGCCCAGGCCCATGGCGTTGCCGATGATGCAGCCCACGCCGTCCAGGTTGTTGGCCACGGCGTTGGCCGAAATGTGCACGGTACCGAACAGCGAGATCATGCTGACCACCAGCACCCGCCCCAGCTGGAAGAGGCTGTTCTCACAGGCGGAGGGCACGCCGATGGCCAGGATGCGCCGCACCGTGCCGCCCTGCAGCCGGGTGACCGACCGGGGCGTGATGCGCAGCAGGTAGTCGGGCCGGGACGCCAGCGAAAGGATGATGACGGCCCCCACTGTGCGGGAAACCAGGGTGGGAACCGCCACGCCGGCCACACCCATGTGCAGCCCGTAGACGCACAGGGCGTTGCCGCAGAAATTGATGATGTTCACCAGGAAGGAGACCTTCATGGATACGGCGCTGTTGCCGGTGGAGCGGAAGATGGCCGCCCCGGCATTGTAGAGCGCCAGGAAAGGGAAGGAGAGGGCGGTGATCGTAAAGTAGGTCAGCGCGGCTTCCATCACGTCGTCCTCGATGGTGCCGAAAAACAGCCGCAGCTGGGCCGTGCGGGTCAGCAGGCAGAACACCGCTACCGCCGTGCCCAGAATGGCGCTCAGGGCTACCAGCTGCCCGGCGCTGCGGGCGGCGTCCCCGGGCTTTTTGGCGCCCAGGTACTGGCTGGTCACCACGGCGCCGCCGGTGGCCAGCGCGCCGAAGATCGTGATGATGAGCTGGTTGATCATGTCCACCAGCGATACGCCGGAGATGGCGGCCTCCCCCGCGGAGGAGACCATCATGGTGTCGGCCATGCCCACCAGCACTTCCAGCGCCTGCTCGATGACGAGCGGCCACAGCAGGGTCAGAAGCTGGTGGTTGGTGAAAAGCGGCGCGGTCTTTTGTTGCTGCATGGCAGCATCCCCTCTTTTGTTCTGATGTTTGCTCTTCTTTATCTTGCAAGAAAAGAAGCAAAAGAACGTTCCGTAGGAGTTTCCGGGCATTGCCGGCGGAAACAGCTGCTTTCCCGCAGCCAGTATAGCACAAACCGACCGGCCGTGCAATGACAGAACGTTACAAAAAGCCCCCGCCCCGGTTCACAGCGCCGGGCGGGGGAAGCGTAGGCTTATTCGTACCGCAGTGCGTCGATGGGGTTGAGCCTGGCGGCCTTGTTGGCCGGGTAATACCCGAAGAACACGCCGATGGCCATGCTGAAGCCCACCGCCACCAGAATGGAGCCGATGCTGGGCCGGGCGGCCATGCCCACTACGCTGCTGAGCGCCGCGCCCAGGCCGATGCCCAGCGCCACGCCGATGATGCCGCCGATCAGGCAGAGGATCACGCTCTCGGTGATGAACTGCATGCGGATGGCGGACCCCGGCGCGCCCAGCGCCTTGCGGGTGCCGATCTCCCGGGTGCGTTCGGTGACCGAGACCATCATGATGTTCATGACGCCGATGCCGCCCACCAGCAGCGAGATGGCTGCAATGGCGGAAATACCCAGCGACATGGTGTTGAGCATCTCGGTCATGGATTCCACCAGGCTGGAAATGCTGCTGGCGCTGGCGGTCCAGGTATCGTTGTAGGTGTAATAGCTGGCGAAAAAGCTGCCCACCGTGTCCACAAAATTCGTCACGTCCACGCCGTTGGCGGCCACGATAGTCACGCTCTGGTAGCCGGGGTCCGCCCCGGCGATGGACTTGGCCACATCCAGCGGGATGTAGATGCTGGTCTGGATCTGGTCGTCGTCGGTTATGCCGAACATGCTGGCGTAGACGTTCTCGGTATACTCATAGACGCCGTTGATGTAGAAGGTGTACAGAAAGCCGTTGATGTTCAGCGTGAAAGACTTGCCGACGGCCTCCAGGTTGCTGCCGCCGATGGCCTGTTCCACGAACTTTTCCGACACCACGGCCACCTGCCGCCCGGCGTCCTTTTCGTCGTCGAGCCAGCGGCCCGCCAGGATGGGGGTGTCGTCCTCCATGGCCTGCAGGGCGGCGGCATTGGAGCCGGAGACCGTGGCCGTGATGGTGGTTTCGGGGTCGCCGTATTTTTCGATGGTGCCGCTGCCCACTTCCTGGCTCAAGTCGATGCGGCTGACTTCGTTGGGGAAAGCGGCGGTGAACTCATCGAGCATTTCGTCGGTGATGAGGTCGTCGGCCCCCGGGGTGGAATCCATGAACCGCCGCAGCGTCACGCCCTGGGCGGTGCCGGAGGTATCCTCGGAGCTTTTCTGGGACAGGCTCAGCGTGATGTTGCTCACGCCCATGCCGGACATGGAATCGGTCACGGTGCCGGTCATGCTGTTGCCCACGGTGACGATGGCGATGACCGCGGCGATGCCGATGATGATGCCCAGCATCGTCAGCAGGCTGCGCATCTTGTTGCTGCGCACGCTGACCAGTGCCATCGAGATATTCTCAAAGAGCTGCACGTCTGCCGGACCCCTTTCGTTCGCCCACGATGCGGCCGTCGCGCAGCGTCAGCACCCGCTGGCACTCGTCGGCCAGGGCCGGGTTGTGGGTGATGAGCACGACGGTCTTGTGGTATTTTTGGTGCATCTCATGGAACAGGTCCATGACGATGCGGCTGGTCTCGCTGTCCAGCGCGCCGGTAGGTTCGTCGGCCAGGATCAGCGCCGGTTCGTTGACCATGGCGCGGGCAATGGCCACGCGCTGTTTCTGCCCGCCGGAAAGTTCGTTGGGCTGGTGCCGGATGCGTTCGGCCATGCCCACGCGGCCCAGCCAGTCCTTGGCGCGGCGGGTGCGCTCGGCGGCGGGTACGCCGGCGTAGAGCATGGGCAGCTCCACGTTCTTCAGCGCGCTCTGGCGGCCGATGAGGTTGTAGGTCTGGAACACGAACCCGATCTTGCGGTTGCGGATGGCGGCCAGTTCGTTGTCGGCCGCCTTGTGGATGTCCACCCCGTCCAGCGTATATTCGCCGGCGGTGGGTTTGTCCAGCACGCCGATGATGTTCATCAGCGTCGATTTGCCGGAACCCGACTCGCCCACGATGGCCACGAACTCGCCGGGCCAGACCGTCAGGTCGATGCCGTGCAGGATCTCCAGTTCGTTGGGTTTGCCGATGTAATAGCTTTTGTGGATGCCGTGCATCTCGATCAGCGGGCGGGGCGCCTCCGCCCCGGGGGCTTCTTCGGGAGCGGCTTCCGGGGCCGGGGCGGCCTCCGCCGGGGCGGGCGCGTCCCCGTGGGGCCGGGGCAGGTGCAGGCGGCGGGTGTCGCCGGGGGCTGCGGCGCGGGTCTGCTTCATCATTCCATGCCTCCCGGGCCGCCGCCCGCACCGCCGGGACCGCCGGCGGGCGCGGCGTCACCGGGGCCGGCCACTTCCACGCTCACGGAGCCGCTGCCCATCAGCGCGGCCATGGGGTCGGAGGCGTTGGCGGTCTCGATGCCCTGGGTCAGATCGGCGCTGGAGCGGATCACATCCCCCTCGGCCAGCGAATCGCCGCTGATCTCGATGTAATAGTCGTTGGCGCTGCCGGTGGTCACGTCCACTTCCTCAAAGGTCATGTCCACGCCCTCGCCGCCGGTGCGGCGCAGCACGTAGGTGCTGCCGTCCTCCCGGGTGCCGATGGCGTCCCGGGGCACGGTAAAGACGTCCTCGTCCTGCCGGACGACGATCTCCACCTGGGCGCTGATGCCGATGAGCAGGCCGGAATCGCTGCCGTTCACGCTGACGGTGGCGCCGAAGGCGCCGTTCTCATTGGCTACGGGGTCGATGCGGGTCAGCGTGCCGCTGATGGCCGTGTCGCCGGTGGCGTCGCTGGTGATGTTGCACTGCATGCCGGTGGAGAGCTTGCTCACCGAACTGGCGGGGATCGTGACTTCCACCGTCAGGGAGGAAAGATCCTGGATGGTGGCTACCGTGCCGGAACATACCGAGCCCACGGTGGCGTTCAGTTCGGTGATGGTGCCGTCCATGGTGGCGGTCAGCGTGCAATTCTCCAGCGTGGTCTGCAGGTCGCTCAGCGTGTCGGAGGTACGGCTGGCCTGTTCCAGCTGGGTCTCGGCGGTGTCCACCTGGCGGCTGCTGGAGGTGGCGGCGCTGTCATACGCCTGCTGGGCCTGCTCCAGCGCCTGACGATACTGCTCGATGGTGCTGTAATACTGCTTGATGGTGTCAAAGCCCTGCAGCCCCAGTTCGGGGATGCTGCACTGGGCTTTGGCGATGCTCAGCTTGTTCTGGTAGTCGGTCAGCTGGCCCTGTACTTCCTGCGCGCGGTCGCCGTCGCCGGCGTTCTGGGCCTGGGTCAGCTGGATCTGCAGGTTGGCCACGGTGTTTTCCAACCCGGCGATCTCCTCAGCGAACAGGCCGTAGTAATACTCCACCAGTTCCCGGATGGTCATGCCGGCGGTATCGGGGTTGACCATGGAGTTGTAGCGGTCGGTCAGGCCCAGGGTGTCGTAATTCTGCTGGGCCTTGTCCAGGTCCTTCTGGGCTTGGGCCAGGTTGGTGGCCTGGTCCTCCACGCTCTGGTCATAGGTGGTCTGGGCCTGTTCCACGCTGTCGCTGTAGCTTTCCTGGGCGCTCTCGATCCGCTTTTCCACATCGGAGGTGTCCAGCGTGGCGATGACCTGCCCCTGGGTGACGGTGTCGCCCACCGCCACGTTGACGGAGGTGACTTTGTAGGTCTTGACCGAGTCCGAGGCCGTCACGCTGGCGGTCGTGCCGGAGGCGACGGTGCCGTTCACGCTGACCGAGTCGGTCAGCGTCGTTTTCTGCAGCGTGGTGGTGCGCACGAACTGGTAGGCCAGCGCGTTGCTGACGGCCTGCGCCGTGCGCATACAGGACGAGACGATGAAAGCGACGACGGCCAGCAGGACCACCACCACGATGGTCAGCTTTTTATGACGCTTGATCCAGTGCAGTGGGTTGTGACGTGCCAGCCAGCCCGCCGGGCCGCGGCGGGCGGCAGTATCTTTTTCCGGCATAGAGATCGGAAACTCCCTTCCCCCAAAATGGCGATATTTTGACCCATCCAGTGTACTGCCAAAATGTGTACAAATTTTGAGCAAAAGATGAAAAACAGCGAACTGCCCGGGGAAACGGGCAGTCCGCTGTGGAAATTTGGACAAAACGGGCAAGGGGAGCGGGCGGAAAATGGGGAGAAGGGTCAGTTCTTTTCAGCGGGGGTGAAGCTGTCCAGCACTTGTTTCAGCACGGCGCGGGCTTCCTCGCCCTTGTCCCGGTCATCAGGGCCCCAGCCTTCGCCCGGGTATACATAGACGGTATAGTAGATGCCCTGGTATTCAAAATATGCGTAGCAGCTCACGCCGGGGCCGTTGTTGCTGGTACAAATGGGGAGAAGCGCTACCATGCCGGAAGGCGTGGTGTATTCTTCTACATCCCAGGTATAGCCGGAGCTATACACAAAGTAGGCCAGGTGCTCCGTCTTGGTAGTCCCGGCGGGACGGTCGACGTTGGCCAGTGTGACGCGGGCCTGCGTCTCCACGGTATAACCGTTGTCCAGTGTGTCGTACCGGCGGGGGAGCAGGTAGTGCGGCACATTTTTCCAGTCCGAGGTCCCGGTCCAAGTCACGGTGAACCCGGCGGGCTTCTTTTGAGCTTGCAGCTGCCGGTTATAGTAGATGATAAAATCCCGCTCCGTCCAATCCTCGGAACCTGCAGGGGGGTCCTCGGGCAGCGTAGAGTCCCAGGTCAGGAAGGGCTTTGGCTCACCGCTGTCCAGCAACTCGCTTTGCAGCAGCGGCAGGCCGGTATCGGCGGTCATTTCGCTCCAGCTGTCATAGACACGGCCGCCGGGGCCGTTGGCGGTCGGGATATAGCCACTGGTGCCGATATGCAGCGGCGGCATCCCGTCGGCGTCCACTTCGTTGTTGTAATGAGCCTCCAACGACGCTGTCATTTTCTCCGGCAGTTCGTAGGCCGTCTGGTCGTAGCGGATGGCATAGCCGGTGTTGTTTTCGGGCGCAAAGCTGGGGCGGGGATTTTCCCGCAAATTGGTGAACTCGGCGCGGCCCAGCAGCGCCCCGGCGGCCACCAGCAGCGGCACGCACAGGCAGACGGCCACCCGCAGCGCGCGGGCGCGGCGGCGCTGGCGCCGGGCGGCGCCGGGCAGGGCTTCGGCCACAGCGGGCCACAGGTCGCGGTCCGCCGGGTGCAGGCCCTCCTGCAAGGTTTTCTGCAAAAGCAGTTCGTCGCGGTCAGGGGTCATGGTCGGTTCCCTCCTCTCGTAACAGGTCGGCCAAACGGCGTTTGGCCCGGTGGTAACGGGTGCGCAGGTAGGCTTCGGGACGGCGGTGAATCTTCGCCAGCGCGGCGTAGTCCATCCCTTCCAGCACCCGTTCCAGCACCAGCGCCCGGTCCAGGGGCGGCAGGGCGTCCAGCGCTTCCCGCAGTTCGGCGCGGATGCCGGGGTCCGGCGGGGGCGGCCCGGGCGGCTGGGCCAGGGCGCGCTGTTCCGCCCGGCGGGCGGCGCGCAGCATGTCCAGCGCGGTGCGGTAGGCGATGCGGTACAGCCAGGCGCGCTCGTTGTCCTGGCCGCCGCCGCGCAGGGTGCCACGGCGCAGCCACGCTTTTATAAAGGTGGACTGCACGGCGTCCTGGGCCTCGGCCTCGCTGCCCAGCAGCGCCGTGCAGTAGCGCAGCAGCGGCGCGGTGTAGGCGTGTACCAGCCGTTCCAGGTCCTGCTCAGTCTGCATGGCCTCACATCCTTTCTGCGTACAGTACGCTTTTTTTCGGGCCCTTTCACCCTTATAACGCCGCCCGGCGGGCCTTTGTGTCACGCCGCGGCAAAAAATACGAAAAAAGCGGCATGTCTGCCACTTGGAGCTTGTCGAGTTTCTCGACAAGCTCCAAAAGGGGCAACACTCGCCCACGGCAATTGCCTAAGGCTCGTGTTTCCCCTCTTTGAAATCCCCTTCGACAAAATTTTGCGGCAAATCGCGCACTCGGCCCACGGGCCTTGCACACTCTTGCCGCAAAATTTTCCTGTATGTGTTGCCAGCGTCGGCACAGGTCCACCGCTGGCAACGGATTTTGAACCTTTTTCGACAGTTTGAAAGCGGTACTTCTGTAAGATCATTCGATTTGGATGCCAAACCCGTTCAGCAGGGCCACCACGTCGGGGAAGCTGAACCGCGCCCCCTGCATCTGGTTGTTGGCCGGGTCGATGCCGTATTCCTCCGCCTGCCGGAAATCCGCTTTCCGCAGGTCGCAGCGGCTGAACTGGGTGCGCCCCAGCGGCACGCCGCGGAAATCCGCGCCGGTCAGCTTGCAGTCGTCAAAGGTGCAGTCCCCGAACCGGCAGCTGGAAAAATCGAACTGCGCCAGCGTCATGCCGGAAAATTCGTTGTAGCGGAACTCGCACCGCTCGGCCTTGCCGAAGGGCTGCACCAGGGCGCTGCGCCCCTGCAGCCCGCCCCAGGCGATGGAACGGAACGCGCAGCCCGTGAACCAGGCGTCCCGCATCTGGCTGAAGCTGAACACCACGCCGCTCCAGGTGCAGCGCTCGAACGTGCAGGAAAGAAAGGTGCAGTTCACCACCCGCACGCCGTTCCAGCGGCAGTTGCGGAAAGTGCAGTCGTTGTATTCGGCGTTTTCCAGCCGTTCGCCGGGGTCCAGCCCGTCGAATACTTCCCCCTGGTAGTATGCTTTTGCCATCAGGCCCTCCCCAGCTTTTGCAGGATGCGGCGCTTCGCCAGCCGGTAGGGCTGGTAGGCCAGCAGTGGCAGCGCCAGCCCGGCTGCTGTGTAGGCCAGCCACCAGGCCCCGCCGCTGTACAGCGTGGGAAAGACCGCCAGCAGGTAGGGCTCGCCGCCCAGGACCTGCAGGCCCAGCCAGCTGACCAGCTTGAAGCTCAGAAAATGCAGGATCACCACCGGCATGGCGGCGCGGCCCAGCGCCGCCAGCGCGGCGGCCAGTACCGGCAGCGCGGCGGCCAGACGGGCGCACTCATACACCAGCACCCAGCCCGCGGCGCTGGCTACCAGCAGGAACAGCCAGCCGGGATACTGGTTGCCCGCCAGCCCCACCGAACCGAAGGGCAGCAGGGCCAGCAGCACGGCAAAGGCCAGCGCGGCGGCCAGCGCCCGGCCCCAGGCCGGGGCATTCCGGGCAGGCTGCCCCAGGCGGCGGATCAGCACGCCCAGGAAAAACAGGCTGTACCCGCTGCACACGATGCCCAGGCCCCAGACGTTCCAGCCGGCGCGGCCGCACTGTTCGCCCACCCACAGCAGGATGCCCGCCAGCAGGCCCTGGGGCAGCAGGGTGTCGCGCCGGGGAAAAACGCGGCGCAGCAGGAACTCCACCACCGCATACAGGATCGAGATCTGGAACAGCGCCTGCACGAACCACAAAGCGCCGCCCAGCTGGGTGCCGCCGTCGAACACGCACCAGTGGGCGGTGCGCCCGACGACGTCCCGCAGCGTCACCGAGCCGGTGACCTGGTTGCCGGGCAGTTCCAGGATGCGGGGGTCGCCGGTCAGGATGTTCAGCCGCAAAAACAGGTTGTTGCACACCGTGAACGCGGTGTTGGCCAGCACAAAGGGCAGCCACAGCGCCGCCACCCGGCGCAGGCAGAACCGGCGCAAAGCGGCGCCCTCCCCGCTCATGTGGAAGAAATAGCCGCTCAGCATAAAAAACAGCGCCATGTGGAATAAATAGATAAAGTCGCTGCCCGCAAAGCCGGAATGGCCCAGCACCATCAGCACGATGCCGATGCCGCGCATGGCGTCCAGCGCTGCGTCCCGCGGTTTTGCCATAAAAACGACCCCCGTTTTGGCATTTGCAGCCCGGGCAGGCGGCCTGCAAAAGCGTGTGATCACAAAATTGAAAAACAGCCAACGATAAAAGGCAGCTTTAGTATAACGCAAAAAGCGCCGCTTTACAATCACGGCTTTTGCGCACAAAAAAACGCCCGGCGGCGGACCGCAGGGCGGGAAGGGCCGTTACTGCGCTTTTTTGGCGCGGCAGCGCGGGCAGAGATAATGGATCGTCAGGGTGTACCCCCGCACTTCGGTGCCGATGGCGGCTTCGACCTCGTGGATCAGGCCGACGACCGGCAGGTCCTGCATCTCGCCGCAGCCATCGCACAAAAGATGGCCGTGGGGCGCAGGGTTGTAGTCGTAGCGGTCGGGGCCGCCGGCCATCTCCAGATGCGCGACTTCGCCGTCCTGCTCCATCATTTTCAGGTTGCGGTATACCGTGCCGCGGGCAATATGCGGCATGACCTGCCGCGCTTCGCAAAAGATCTCGTCGGCGGTCATGTGGCGGGTATGCTGTTCCCGCATGATCTCCAGGATCAGCGCACGTTGACGGGTCATGGGCGGTCCTCCTTTCTAAATAGGATTCTATCTTAAAAGTAATGATACAATATCCCAAAAAATTTGTCAAGAGAAAATCTCAAAAATAATAAGAATAATTCTTAAAAATGGGCTTGACATACGGAAACTATGTGATATAATGGTAATAAATCAAGACGTCGTCTTGAAATGTGACGACAAACGACAGAAAACGGAGGTTTGTATGATGGAACTCAAAGGCAGCAAGACCGAGAAAAACCTGTGGGAAGCTTTCGCAGGCGAGAGCCAGGCCCGCAACAAGTATACCTATTTTGCATCCAAGGCCAAAAAGGAAGGCTACGAGCAGATCTCTGCCATTTTCAATGAGACCGCCAACAACGAGAAGGAGCACGCCAAGATCTGGTTCAAACTCCTGATGGAAAACGGCGAGATCCCCGATACCCTGACCTGCCTGAAGATGGCCGCCGCCGGTGAGAATGAGGAGCATACCTCGATGTACCCCCGCATGGCCGCCGAGGCGAAGGAGGAGGGCTTTAACGAGATCTCCGCCCTGTTCACCATGGTCGCCACCATCGAAAAGGAGCATGAGGAGCGCTACAAGGCGCTGGCCGCCAACATCGAGGCGGGCAAGGTCTTTGCGCGCGAGACCGAGCAGGTCTGGCAGTGCCGCAACTGCGGGTATATCTATATCGGCCAGCACGCGCCGGTCAAGTGCCCGGTGTGCGCGCATCCGCAGGCCTACTTTGAACTGAAGAGCAAGAACTATTGAGCGATCGTCCTTGACAGAGGGGCGGCGGCGTGAAGCCGCCGCCCCTCTGTTTTGTTTGCCGGGGGAGGGAGCATGGCGGGCAAGGCAGGAGCCCAGGGCGGGGTCAAGACCCCGCCCTACAATAAACGGGAGCAAGGCGGCAAAGCCAAACATCCGCGTTTCGGTAAAATCCCACGGGCGGCATACATGCCGCCCCTACGGCCTGATGGGAATTGGCAATTTATAATTTCCATTCGGAATCATTGTAAAGCTGTAGGGCGGGGGCTTGCCCCCGCCGCGGTGCGGCGCAGTCTCTTTGCAAAAAAATTCCTTTCCCCTGTTGACAAACCAAACCGGGCGTGCTATAGTAACGATGTTAGCAAGAACTAACCCACAGACGGGGCTGCGGCCCCTTTCCCGAACAGGAACCGTACCGGCAGGGCTCTCTCCCCTTGCGGTACGGTTTTTCCGGGGGTCGGGATTAGCCAGTGCTAACTTGCAAAAAAACGCTGCGCCGCCGCACTGCGGCGCGGGCAGGCGGCTGTTCTGGCAGCCGCGTCATTTTTCCCCAAAGATTAGCAAAAGCTAACTTTTGGGCGCGGAAAGGGGAGCGACAAGTATGCCGCTGACGATGGCAAAAGCGGGGGATACGCTGACGATCCGAAAGATCACCGGCCGGGACGAGGTGCGCCAGCACCTGGCCGAGCTGGGCTTTGTGGTGGGGGAGGCGGTCACCGTGGTCAATGTGCTGGGCGGGAACCTGATCCTGCAGGTCAAGGAAAGCCGCATCGCGCTGGATAAGACCCTGGCCATGCGCATACTCGTCGCCTGAACAGGTCCGTTCCGGGCCGGGTCCCGGTGGAAATATATGGGGAGGTATCCTTATGAAAACTTTGAAAGATCTCAAAGTCGGCGAGCATGCCACTGTGGTGCGGCTGCATGGCGAAGGTCCGGTGCGGCGGCGCATCATGGACATGGGGCTCACCAAGGGCACGGCGGTCTACCTGCGCAAAGTGGCCCCTCTGGGCGACCCGCTGGAACTGACGGTGCGCAACTATGAACTGAGCATCCGCAAGGCCGACGCCGCCATGGTGGAAGTCGAGTGACCAAAGCAGGCGCCTGGTTCCAGGCATAGAGAAAGGGGTATTTTGGCAATGGCAATCAAGATCGCACTGGCCGGCAACCCGAACTGCGGCAAGACCACGCTGTTCAATGATCTGACCGGCTCCAACCAGTACGTGGGCAACTGGCCCGGCGTCACGGTGGAAAAGAAGGAGGGCCGCCTCAAGGGCCACAACGACGTGGTCATCCAGGACCTGCCCGGCATCTATTCCCTCTCGCCCTACACGCTGGAGGAAGTGGTGGCCCGCGGCTACCTGGTGGGGGAAAAGCCCGACGCCATCCTGAACATCATCGACGGCACCAACATCGAGCGCAACCTCTACCTGACCACCCAGCTCATCGAACTGGGCATCCCGGTGGTCATGGCGGTGAACATGATCGATCTGGTGCGCAAAAACGGCGACAAGATCGACCTGAAACGGCTGAGCCAGGAACTGGGCTGCCGCGCCATCGAGATCAGCGCCCTGAAGGGCGAAGGCAGCCGCCAGGCGGCGGAACTGGCCGTCCAGGCGGCGGCAGAGGGCAAGGCGGGCGAACTGCCCCATGTCTTTACCGGCAGCGTGGAGCACGCCATCGCCCATATCGAGGAGTCCATCCAGGGCAAGGTGGAGCCGCGGTTCCTGCGGTGGTACGCCGTCAAGCTGTTCGAGCGGGACGACAAGGTCCAGGCCGAGCTGGGGCTGGACCCGGAACTGCTGCGCCACATCGACGAGCACGTCGCCGACTGCGAGAAGGAGATGGACGACGACGCCGAGAGCATCATCACCAACCAGCGCTACGCCTACATCAACACGGTGGTCAGCCGGGCGGTCAAAAAGAAGGAACGCACCGAGCACCTGACCATGTCCGACAAGATCGACCGCGTCGTCACCAACCGCATCCTGGCGCTGCCCATCTTTGCGGTGATCATGGCGGCCATCTACACCATCGCCATGGGCAGCACCGGCTTCTCCTTCGGCACCATGGCCACCGACTGGACCAACGACGTCCTCTTCGGCGAGATCGTGCCCCCGGCGGTGGA
>DHCMC07803__coassemble_595_pt1 | contig 53927 bp, 49 predicted proteins | sample DHCMC07803__metabat2_low_PE_051 | metagenome-assembled genome bin DHCMC07803 | reverse complement strand
GAGCCTGTGGTAAAGGAGATTGTTGGACTCGTTGAGCAAAGCATATCATTTATCAGTCTTGATCCCAAGCGGCTGACAGTAATGATTATGAAAACTCAAAGCGATAAGGCAATTAAAGGGTTCTTAAATCAGCTTTTTAGAAAAAATCGTTTAGATAAGTGGAATTCCTACGATACAACCATAGCGATTTCATATTTAATACAAAGCAAATTCAGACACATAGATTTGCTGGAGATTCTTTCTAATCGGCATCCAAATCTTTATAACTATTATTTATTCCACTGCAAAAGTAGCACAATCCATTGTTTTGATTTATGGAGGGTAAAGAAGTTAGGCGAAATTATTGCCCGGGATAACAAAGCCCACTATCTTTACTTTATGCACTTATGCGAGATGAAACGAGCAAACTATATGGCTGCTTTTGCTTATTACAAAAACTATTTTGATCGAGTAACAGCGGATTTAGATTTTGCAGCCGGAAATGATCCAAGTCTTAAAAAGCCTAATTACAATATGTTTTACAGGGAAGGAATGCTTATAAGGTTTTACACTGGCGTTGACGATAGCAAAACTGTTATCGAGAATGCTCATAAATTAAGAAATGCCAACCCACTTTCACACGCCTCATCTCAATTGCTTGACAGCAATGATACATCAAAAGATTTATGTAAGTCCATAAAAGCTCTTTCGAAGTTGATATATGGATATATAGACAAGCACAAGGAACGGGCTTGATTTGGATTTGGAGAATCGATATAATATAGATGTTCTCGTGGCAACACCATGGCAACAAAAAATCAGATAGCCCCTACTATCTGAATAATGAAAATAATGCCTATACCCTGAGCTAAATCCTATAAGCAAATCTGTTTAGAAAACTTCTGGCAGGAGCGAGTTTGAATGATTTCAGAAGCTGAAAAACCGCATAATTAAGCGGTTTTGATGTGTGAGGAATGATTCTTGACCACGATTTGGCGGCAGCTTTTCATGATCCATAAAAAGGGAGCAAACTGATTGTGATTCGTCGGTTCGCTTCCTTTTATTGCGTACTATGTACTGGCAGAATCTGCATCACAGACTCGGACCTGCGCGTATTCGCCGGAAATAAGGGCTGCTATCATTCGGGAGCCTTGCACTTTCTGGCCGGGCGCTTTATACTAATAAAAAACCTGTGCGCACGGCGCGCACGGGAGGCCGAATGGGAGCAGGGGCGGCAAGACGCGCAGGAAACAGAAGAAAGCCGGGAGCGCGCAGGAACGGCGCGGGGTTCTAAAAGTTCCGGGCGGGCAAAGCTTGGCCGCACAGTGGAGCCGCCTCTCGGAGCGGTACATTGTGTGCCTGCTTCCCAAGAAACCTGTATGGAAAGGAACGGATCATGAACAAAGTCAAAATTACGGTATTGAAAACCACCCTGGACCGGGAACTGGCCCGGGAGCACGGCGTCTCGAGGGGCTGACTGCCTGCCCCATGATGACCGAGGGTCAGGTATTCTACGCGGATTACGCCAAGCCGGACGGCCTGTGCGATGAAGCGTGGAAAGCAATTTATCAGTATGTATTTGCACTGGCCCACGGGGCGGGGCGGCAGCCGTTCTATTATGGGGACTGGATCCGCCAGCCCGGGGTGGCGGTCTGCAGCTGCAACGATGGTCTGCGCCCGGTGATTTTTAAACTGGAAGCCACGGATGAAGCGTCGGCCATCGACTACACGCCGGTCCGCTGAACCCTGCAGAAGATTTTCTTATATGGATTTGTGTTGCTCAAAGGAGGTATATGGTATGCGTATCGCAGTTGCTTATGAAAGCGGGAATGTTTTTGCCCATTTTGGCCGCACCGGCCAGTTCAAGATCTATGAAATAGAAAATGGGCAGGTGACCGCCACCCGGGTCGTGGGGACCGGGGGGCAGGGCCATGGTGCGCTGACGGATGTGCTGAGTGCGCTGGGGGCGGATACTCTCATCTGCGGCGGGATCGGGAGCGGAGCCCGGATGGCGCTGGCAGCAGCCGGGATCCGCCTGTATGGAGGCGTGTCCGGCAGCGCAGACGCAGCGGTGCAGTCGCTGCTGGACGGAAACCTGTCCTATGATCCCCAGGTTCGGTGTGACCACCATGGCCGGGATCAGGAGCATGACTGTGGGAGCCATGCGTGCGCGCGGGATCATCAGGGGTGTGCGGGTAACCACTGACACCCGGAAAGAGAGTTTGCCATGCCCAACATCACCAAAAAGGCGCTGGAATCATCGCTGAAGAAGCTGATGCTGAAAAAGCCGCTGGACAAAATCACGATCCGGGATGTTACCGAGGACTGCGGTATCAGCCGGGCGGCTTTCTACTACCATTTCCAGGATATCTATGACCTGATCGAGTGGTCCTGCATCGAAGATGCCGCGCAGGCGCTGCAGGGGAAAAAGACCTGCGCCGACTGGCAGGAAGGCCTTGGCCAAATTTTTGAAGCGGTCCTGGAAAACAAACCTTTCGTGCTCAACGCTTACCGGTGCATCAGCCGGGAACAGATGGAGAATTTTCTCTTTCAAGTCACCTATAGCCTGATCCGCGGCGTGGTGGACGAGAAAAGTCGGGAGGCTGCGGTCACGGAGGAGGAAAAAGCCTTTATCGCAGGATTCTACAAGTACAGTTTTGTGGGGCTGATGCTGGACTGGATCCGCCAGGGGATGCGGGAAGACTATCAGGACCTGGTACGTAATATCGTGCTGATCATGCAGGGCAGCGTGGACCATGCGATCCGCAACTTTGCCGGGGCGGAGCGGAAAAAGCGCTGACGCTCCCGCCGCGCGGCGAACGGGAAGGCGGTAGCCTTTCCCGGACGGTTTCGATTTAGACACTTCGGGCTCCGTGACAAAAAACTTTGCACGGGGCCCGAAATGTCAATTGCGCGTTCCTTTCCTGGGCGGTATGCTACATTCATGGCAGGCAACCGACTGGATTCTGTGAAAGGAAGGTCTCTTATGTCGAAACAAATCAACAAATTCACCGCGGTCGCGCTCGGCGCAGCCGGGGCGGGCGCGGCGTTGGCGCTGACGAACAAACACAGGCAGGAAAACGCGAAGCGGGAAAACCTGCGCTCCGGCGGCACGGCTGAGTACCGCAATACCGAGCGGGGAAAAAGTGAGAAAAACAGCAAAGGGATCCGCTACACCGCCGGCAATTATGAAGCGTTCGTCCGCCCGGAAAAGCCCGAAGGCGTGGAAGAAAAACACGCCTACATTGTAGGAAGCGGCCTGGCGGCTCTTGCGGCGGCCTGTTTCCTGGTACGGGATGGCCAGATGCCCGGTTCCCACATTCACATCCTGGAGGCGATGGACATTGCCGGCGGCGCCTGCGACGGCATTCTGGACCCGGCCCGCGGGTACATCATGCGGGGCGGACGGGAGATGGAGGATCATTTCGAGTGCCTGTGGGATCTGTTCCGCTCCATCCCCTCGCTGGAAGAACCCGGCGCTTCGGTTCTGGATGAATTTTACCGCCTGAACCGCAGGGACCCCAACTATTCGCTCTGCCGCGCGACGGTCGACCGGGGCAAGGATGCCCACACAGACGGCAAATTCGGCCTGAGCCGGAAGGCCCGCAGGGAGATCGTCCGGCTTTTTCTGACGCCGGATGAGGACCTGTATGACAAGCGCATTGAGGATGTGTTTGACGACGCCGTGTTCTGCTCCAATTTCTGGCTGTACTGGCGCACGATGTTCGCCTTTGAAAACTGGCACAGCGCTTTGGAGATGAAGCTCTATTTCCAGCGCTTCATCCATCATATTGCAGGGCTTCCGGATTTCAGCGCACTGAAATTTACCCGCTACAACCAGTACGAATCCCTGATCCTGCCGATGCAGGCGTATCTGGAAAAGGCGGGTGTGGATTTCCGTTTTGGCACCGAGGTGACCAACGTACTGTTTGAGCACCGGGACGGCAAGAAGGTGGCGACAGCCATCGAGTGCAGCGTGGGCGGCAGCGAGAGCGGCATTGCCCTTACGGAAAACGATCTGGTATTCGTCACCAACGGAAGCTGCACCGAGGGGACCATCTACGGCGACCAGGATCACGCGCCCAACGGGGATGCCGAGGTGCGCACCAGCGGGTGTTGGAACCTGTGGAAGAACATTGCCCGTCAGGACCCGGCGTTCGGCCGGCCGGAAAAATTCTGTTCCGATATTCACAAGACCAACTGGGAGTCGGCCACCATCACGACCCTGGACGAAAAGATCCTGCCCTATATGGAAAAGATCTGCCGCCGGGACCCCCGGAGCGGCCGTGTAGTCACCGGCGGCATTGTCAGCTGCAAGGATTCCGGCTGGCTGATGAGTTGGACTGTCAACCGGCAGGGCCAGTTCAAGGAGCAGGACCCGGACCGTGTCTGCGTCTGGGTATACGGCCTGTTTACCGACCGGCCCGGCGACTATGTCAAAAAGGCGATGAAGGAGTGCACCGGCCGCGAGATCACGATGGAGTGGCTCTATCATATCGGTGTGCCGGAGGACCAGATCCCGGAACTGGCGGAGCACAGCGCGCTCTGCGTGCCCACCATGATGCCGTACATTACGGCCTTCTTCATGCCGCGCACCCGGGGCGACCGCCCCGACGTGATCCCTGACGGTTGCGTCAACTTTGCCTTTTTGGGGCAGTTCGCCGAGACGCCGCGGGATACCGTGTTTACGACCGAGTATTCGGTGCGCACGGCCATGGAGGCGGTCTACGGCCTGCTGGGGGTGGACCGCGGCGTGCCGGAAGTGTGGGGCAGCGTCTATGATGTGCGGGCACTGCTGGACAGCACGGTCTGCCTGATGGATGGCGCTTCGCCGCTGGATGCCTCGCTTCCGGGCCCCCTGGAACTGCTCAAAGAACCGCTGCTGAAGCTGGTGCGCGGTTCCGTACTGGAAAAACTGCTGAAAGAGCACGGCATCCTGCGGGAAGAAGCACGGGCCTGACGGGCAGGAAACGGCCGGCAGAGAAAGCAAAACTTGAACAAACTGTCCAAATAATTCGGCGGGAAATCAGCATCCTGCCGAATTTTTTGCGGCAGTAGAAAAAAGATTGACTTCCCGCCGGGCCTGTGGTATGCTAACCTTGTCGAACAGGCAGCCTGCATTGCGGCAGGCATTGGTTGGATTGTTACCGGTAAAGCGGGCTAGACCAACTCCGTGAATACCTTGTGGGAAAGGTGTTTGATGGGGCTGGTTTCTTTTTTTGTGGCGGAAAGTGAGAAACGGGGCGGCAGGATGCGGATCAAAAAAGTCATCAACAACAATATCCTGTGCGTCATTGATGAAAAAGGCTGCGAGAGCATCGTCACCGGGCGGGGTCTGGGATTTGGCCGCAAGGTGGGCCAGTTCGTGGACCCGGCAGCGGTGGAAAAGACCTACCGCATGGAGGATAAGGCCGGCCAGCGCCGCCTGCGGGAACTGGTGGAGCAGATCCCGCTGGACCATTTGCAGCTGACCGAGGAACTGCTTGCCGGGATCCGCGCCGAGATCCGCCAGCCGCTGAACGAGTCGCTGCTCATCACACTGGCCGACCATATCAGCTTTGCCATCCGGCGCAAGGAGCAGGGCATTGAATTCAAGAACCCGCTCTCCGGCAGTATCCTTTGCTATTACCCAACCGAATACCAGCTGGGGCAGCGCTGTCTGGCGCAGATCCGCCGGCAATGCGGCGTGGAACTGAACCCGGACGAGGCTGCGTTTATCGCGCTGCATATCGTCAACGCCGAACTGAACACCAGCATGAGCGAGATGTACGACATCACCCGCCTGATCGACGGGGTGGTGGAGGTGGTGGAGTATTTCTATCAGCAGCATTTCGACCATGAATCCCTGGCCTTCAATCGGTTCGTGGTGCATCTGCGGTACTTTGCCCAGCGGCTGTTCCAGGACAAAATGATGCCCGATACCGAGGACGAGGCCGACACGGCTTTCCGCCGGATGATCGCCAAAAGCTGCGCCCGCCATTACAAATGTGCCCTGTGCGTGGCTGAATACGTCAGGAACACATGGAAGAAAGAACTTTCCCAGGAGGAATTGATCTACCTGACCATCCATCTGAAGCGGGTGGCAGGCGACCTCAGAAAAGAAACCGGCGGATAACACGATTCGCTGCCGGTCAAAAGTAAAGAATTTCCAAGGATAGTGACTGCACCCGTTGTTGTGTGGGCTAGACCTGTATTTTCCTGCCGACGAAGCTGCGGTGTATGCCGTATCCGCCCGCCGGTGGGGGAGTATGGGTCTTTTTTTATCCTCTGCATCCCTGCGTTTTGAGTGAAACGCGCGTTTTCCATATCCGTTTTTCCATGCAAAGAGGAGGTATTTCAAGATGAAAGACAAAGTGTTCGGCGTATTGCAGCGGGTAGGGCGTTCCTTCATGCTGCCCATCGCACTGCTGCCGGTGGCGGGCCTGCTGCTGGGCATCGGCAGTTCCTTCACCAACGAGACGATGCTGGAGACCTACGGCCTGACCGGCCTGATCCACCAGGGCACCGTGCTGTACACCGTCCTGGACATCATGAACCAGTGCGGCAGCGCGGTGTTCAACAACCTGGCGCTGCTGTTCGCCATGGGCGTTGCCATCGGCATGGCGAAAAAGGAGAAAGAGGTGGCCGCCCTGTCCGGCGCCATCGCCTATCTGGTCATGAACACCGCCATCAGCGCCATGATCAACGCGGCCGGCGGCGTGGAAGCCATGGCGGCCAACACCACCACCTCGATGCTGGGCATCACCACGCTGCAGATGGGCGTGTTCGGCGGTATCATTGTCGGCCTGGGCGTGGCGGCGCTGCACAACCGCTTTTACAAGATCCAGCTGCCGCAGGTGCTGTCCTTCTTCGGCGGCACGCGGTTTGTGCCCATCATCAGCACGGCAGTCTACCTGCTGGTGGGCATCGCCATGTTCTACGTCTGGCCGGTGGTACAGACCGGCATCGGCATGCTGGGCAATCTGGTCATCAGCTCCGGCTATGCGGGCACCTTCATCTATGGCCTGATCGAGCGGGCGCTGATCCCCTTCGGCCTGCACCATGTGTTCTACATGCCGTTCTGGCAGACCGCGGTGGGCGGCAGCGCCATCATCGACGGCGTGACCGTACAGGGCGCGCAGAACATCTTCTTTGCCGAACTTGCCTCCAAAGCGACCACGGAATTTTCGGTGGATGCGACCCGCTTTATGACCGGCAAATTCGTCTTTATGATCTTCGGCCTGCCCGGCGCGGCGCTGGCCATGTACCGCACCGCACGCCCGCAAAAGCGCAAGGTGGTGGCCGGTCTGCTGCTGTCCGCGGCGCTGACTTCCATGGTCACCGGCATCACCGAGCCGCTGGAGTTCACCTTCCTGTTTATCGCTCCCGCCATGTATGCGGTGCACTGTGTCTACGCCGGTCTGGCCTATATGCTCATGCATATCCTGGATGTCTGCGTGGGCATGACTTTCTCGGGCGGCCTGATCGACCTGACGCTGTTCGGTATCATGCAGGGCAACGGCAAGACCCATTGGCTGTGGATCGTTGTGGTGGGCGCCGCCTACTTTGTGCTGTACTATTTCACCTTCTCCATCATGATCCGCAAGATGGATCTCAAAACCCCCGGCAGGGAGTCCGACAGCGAAGAACCCAAACTCTACAACCGTGCCGATTTTAAAGAAAAGACCGGCGTTGGACCGGATGGCGCGGCCGCTTCCGGCACGGACACGGTCTCGGCCACCATTCTGCGGGGCCTGGGCGGCAAGGCCAACGTCACCGACGTGGATTGCTGCGCGACCCGCCTGCGCATCACGGTGGCCGACCCGGACAAGGTCAGCGACGGCATGCTGAAGCGGAGCGGTGCTTCCGGCGTGGTCCATAAGGGCAACGGCATCCAGGTCATCTACGGGCCGCAGGTGGCGGTCATCAAGTCGAACCTGGTGGACTTTATGGAGACTCCGGCCGCCGACGCGCTGGATGCCGTTCCGGCGGCGGCCCCGGCCCCGGCGGCCAAGCCTGCCGCGCCGGCGCCCAAACTGCAGCCCGAAACGCTGGGCGCGCACCTGGCCGGTACCGTGGTGCCCATGGAGCAGGTGCAGGACGAAGCCTTTGCCAGCTGCGCACTGGGGGAGGGCGTGGCGATCGAACCGGCCGAGGGCAAGCTCTACGCCCCGGCGGATGCGGTGGTGGATAATCTGTTCGACACCCATCATGCCATCGGCCTGGTGACGGCCGGCGGCGCCGAACTTCTGCTGCACATCGGCATCGACACCGTCAAGCTGAAGGGGCAGTACTTTACCGCCCACGTCCAGGCAGGGCAAAAGGTAAAAAAAGGCGACCTGCTGATCAGCTTTGACCTGGACGCCATCCGGGCGGCCGGCTACCTGTGCACCACGCCGCTGATCGTCTGCAATACCGACGACTATGCTGCGGTCAGGCCTTTGGCGGACGGCAGCGTCGCACCCGGGCAGGATCTGCTGCGGGTGGAATGATCCCCGGCGCAGGCTGATAAAGCGGCGTCCCGCTCTGTGCGGGGCGCCGCTTTGCGCTGTGGGCAGCCGGGGTGGGCAGGAACTTTCACTTGACAAACATACCGGCGGTATGTTATGCTGGCAGCACACACCAAAGGCGGAAGCGAGGGGACCTGCATGGCGCGCAATAAATACCCGGAAGTGACGGTGGAGCGTATTCTGGATGTTTCGCAGCGGTTGTTTCTGGAAAAAGGATACGACCACACCACGATCCAGGATATTGTGGATGAACTGGGCGGGCTGACCAAAGGCGCGGTTTACCACCATTTCCGCTCCAAGGAGGAGATCCTCGACGCGGTGAGCGACCGGATGTTTTTTGCCAATAACCCCTTTGAATCCGTGAAAAAGCGGACGGATCTCAGCGGGCTGGAAAAACTGCGGGAAGCGGTGCGGCTCAACCAGCAGGACACGGAGCGCGCGCGGCTGACGGCCCAGGCTATCCCTATCACCCAAAACCCCCAGCTCCTGGTGGAAATGATCGCCTCCAACCGTAAGATCCTGACGCCGTATTTTCTGGAACTGCTGGAAGAAGGCAACCGCGACGGCTCCCTGCACACAGAATACGCCGGGGAGATCGCGGAACTGCTGCCGCTGCTGACCAGCCTGTGGCTGCTGCCGTCGGTGTACCCGGCGGACAAAGAGGGGATACACCGGAAATTTCAGTTCCTGGGGGATATGCTGGCGAAAATGGGGGTGCCGCTGGTCGACGACTCGCTGCGGGCCCTGATCGACGCCTTTATTGAAGAAATTCCTGAAATGGCGTGACCTCGCCGGGCCGGTATGCGGACCATACCGGGGCAGATCTCTGTCCGTATAATATAGAGCGCGCGAACCGCGCTTTATATTTTTACACTTATACATACCGAACGAATGTATTTAAAGGAGGCAACCCATGCAACAAAGACGATGGCTTTCCCGAAATTTCCTTCTTCTGCTCTTGGGGCAGGTGAGCTCCCTGGTGGGGAACTTCACGCTGAAGTTTGCCCTTTCCATGTATGTGCTGGAGCAGACCGGCTCAGCGGGGCTGTTTGCCGCGCTGCTTTCGCTCTCCATGATCCCGACGGTGCTGCTTTCGCCGTTTGGCGGCGTTCTGGCCGACCGGGTAAACCGGCGCGACCTGATGGTGGCGCTGGATCTGCTTTCAGGCAGCGCGGTCTTGCTGGCGGGACTGCTTCTGCCCCGGGGAAATTCCATTGCAGTCATTGCCGTTTTGCTGGTGGTCCTCTCGGTCCTGTCTGCCTTTGAATCACCGACTGTGCAGGCGTGCATCCCGCAGATGCTCCCGGCGGAGCACCTGGCGAAGGGAAACGCCGCGGTCAGCCAGGTACAGGCGCTGGCGTCCCTCTTTACGCCGTTTCTGGGCGGCATGGCGTACGCGGCCTTTGGCCTGCTGCCGGTGCTGTGGGGCGCGGTCCTCTGCTTTTACCTGACGGCGGGGCTGGAATGCGGCATACGGCTGGCAGTGCAGAAAGGGCAGAGCCGGAACACCGCCCGGACGGTCCGGCAGGACTTGGCGGCCAGCGTGCGGTTCCTGCGCCGGGACCGGCCGGAGATCCTGCGCCTGCTGTTGCTGGCGGCGCTGGTCAGCCTGTTTGTGGCTGGCACGGCGGTGGTGGGGTTCCCGTATCTGGTACGCACGGCGCTGGGGCTTCCGGCAGAAGCCTATGGTCTGGCCGAGAGTGCCATGGGGGCCGCGGCGGTGCTGGGCAGCGTGTTTGTGGGGCTGACGGCGGGGCGGCTGCGTCTGCGGTGGCTGGCGGCGGTGTTCCTGGGGTTCGGGCTGTGCCTGCTCCCGGCGGGGCTCGTTTTTGCCTTGCCGCTGAACGCATCGGCCCGCTACGGCGTGCTGCTGGCGATGTTTTGCCTCTGCCAGTTTGGGTGCAGCGTCTTTTCCACCTGTTCGATCACGGTCATTCAGGCCTGCACGCCGGAAACCCTGATGGGCAAGGTCATGAGCTTTGTCTTTACGTTGTCCATGTGCGCGCAGCCCGTGGGGCAGATCGTGTACGGGGCGCTGTTCGACCGTTTCGCCGGGGCCCCGCACTGGGTGCTGCTTCCCAGCGGCGCGGTGGTCTGCCTGATCGGGCTGGCGTCGGTCCCGTTCTTTGCGGGGCTGGAAAGGCGCGCTCCGCTGCGGGAGGCAGGCAATAAAGAACCGGCAGACGGCTCCCGGGAAGGGCTGTCTGCCGGAAAAGAGGGCTAGGCCGGGTCATTTCTCCGGGACGGGAACGTTCTCCGCCTCCCGGCGCTGCACATAGAACAGGATCTTGGTGATGTACTCGCGCTCGTCGTGGGTGGTGATATAGTCGTTGATACAGAATTCGTAGGAGTCCGATACGATCTCCCACCCCTCCTCCCGGCAGAAACGCAGGATCTTTTTGTAGGTGCGCCCGATGGATAGATAATCCCCCAAATGGCAGGCGGTCACGCAGGTCCCGGCGGGCAGGCGCCGGATGTTCTGCGCCCGGTCCGTCGCCTCGATGGGGACGAAGGCCAGCGACGCTTCGGTAAAGCGGCCGGCGCGGATGCGGGAAAGCGGGACCACCACCCCGCACTGGAAAAAGATCGGCAGTTCCTTTTCAAAACCCTGTGCAAAGCACTGTTTGGTGGCAATGCTGATCTCCTGCAGGCGGTAGGGGGCGGCTACCTCATGGAAGAGGATGGCCTGCGGCGGGGCCGTCTCCACCGTTATTCCGCCGTCCTGCTGCCGGTGTGCGCCGGTTTGCTCGATCTGGGCGCAGCGGTGGGCCAGGCGGCTGCGGATCAGCCCCAGCTCCCGGATCTGTGTTTCAATGGCGGTAAGCTGCCGCTTCAAAAGCGTCAGGCTGCTTTCGGTATCGTAGTGCTGCATATGTTCCCGGATCTCCGCCAACGAAAAACCGATCTTCTTCATGATGAGGATGGTGTCCAAAAAGTCGATCTGGTTGGCGCTGTAGTATCGGTAGCCGTTGTGCGGGTCCACATAGGCAGGGCGGAACAGGCCGATTTTGTCATAAAAAATCAGCGTCTGTTTGGAAATATGCTGGTACTTTGACAGTTCCCCGATGGAAAACAGGTTTTCCATATTGCCCCCTTGACAGTATAGTTACTATATCCTTTATACTGCTATTATAGCGAACAAAGGAAAAGGATACAAGGAGGAACAGCGTGCAAGCGAAACTTTCGGCGCTGACCCGCAAAGTCACAGAAGGGCTAAGCTGGAAACGCGTCTTTTTTATTCTGCTGGGGGCGGCGATCTGCACCTTCGGCATCCATAACATCCACCAGCGTGCCGGCATCACCGAAGGGGGGATCATCGGCCTGATGCTGCTGATCGAGCACTGGCTGAAAATCTCCCCCTCCGGCATCACCGTGGTGCTGGACGCGACCTGCTACCTGCTGGCCTTCAAATACCTGGGCGGCCGCTTCATCAAGATCTCTCTGATCTCCACCTTGAGCGTTTCAATGTTTTACAAGATCTGGGAGCAGTTCCCGCCTATGCTGCCGGATCTTTCGGCTCATCCGCTGGCGGCAGCGGTGGCAGGCGGCCTGTTTGTGGGTGTGGGCGTCGGGCTCATCGTCCGCCAGGGCGGTTCCAGCGGCGGTGATGACGCACTGGCTCTTGTGATCTCTCACGTGACGCGCCGCCGGTTGTCCTCGTCCTATTTGTTTACGGACCTGACGGTGCTCTGCCTCTCGCTGAGTTATATTCCCGTCACGCGCATCGCTTTCTCGCTGGTCACCGTCACGATCTCTTCCTTCCTGATCGACGCGATCAAAACGATGAAATGGAAAAAACTGCGCACCGGCGGGAACCCGGCGGCATAAAAATCATCGCGCCCGCTTTTCACGCGGCAGCCGGTGTGGTACAATCGGAAAGAGAGAAGGGCGGGGATACAGTGATGGAGAACAGGCCGGTGGCACAGGATGTGGAGACCGTTGTGACCAGCTACAATCAGGGAAAGATGCTCCTGGAGGCGGTCCGTTCCTTGGGAGGGCAGACCCTGCTGCCGAAACGGGTCATCGTAGTGGACGACGGCTCGACCGATGCGGAAACGCTGCGTTTGCTGGCGGACATGGAGGCTGGACCGCCGCTCCCGGCGCCGCTTGTTGTGGTGCGGCAGCCCAACCGGGGCGTCTCGGCGGCGAGGAACGCCGGGATAGGCCGGACGCAGTCGCCGATGGTTCTGGTGCTGGACGGTGACGACCGCCTGGGCCCCTGCTATCTGGAACGGGTCCGGCGGCGGCTGGCAGAACATGATTCGCTGGTCGCGGCGTCATCGTGGATCAGGACTTTCGGCGTGCTGGACGCCGTCGTTCGTCCGGGCGGCGGGCGGCTGCCGGACTTTCTGGCCCGCAATGCCTGCCCGGCCACGCATGTTTTCCGGCGGGAAGCATGGGAGAAGTCCGGCGGGTATGACGAATCCATGCGATCCGGCTTCGAGGACTGGGATTTCTTTATCAGTATGCTGGAAGCCGTGCCGGGCGCTCGGATCGGAATCGTGCAGGAACCGCTTTTGGAGTACCGCACGGCCCCGGCGTCCGCCAACATAAAAAGCATGGAAAAACGGCTCGATCTGATCCGCTTTCTGGTCGGCAAGCACAGGCGCTCCTATCAGGCGCATGTGGAGCGGGCCGTGCTGGGTTTAGAGGCTGCTTCCATGGCCCGTCTGGCGGGGTGGGAGGGGGAGATGCGCCAAACGATGGCGCAGGGACGGCCCCTGAGTGCGGCGGCACAAAACTTTGTGCAGAACCCTACGTACGGCGACGGCGGCATGGCCGCAGCGGTGCGCATTGTCTCACACGGGAAGAACACGTCGCCCTAAAAAGGCGGTCCCGGCGGCTCCTTTGCGGAGCGCCGGGGCTGCCTTTTTGGCTGCAGCCTGGCGGAAAGCCGGCAATGGGCGGTCCGCGTGCTCTTGACAGCGCGATGTGCGCATGGTAATATGAAGCTGGCTTCACAGGAAGTGAACTTCATATCGAGAGGGGGCACGCATGAAAACACGGGTAAAAGAATTCCGCGCAGCGGCAGGCATGACCCAGCAGCAGCTGGCGGACCGGGTACATGTGTCCTCCCGCACGATCATTTCCATTGAAAAGGAGCAGTACAGCCCTTCCCTGATGCTGGCCTACCGCATGGCGCAGGAGTTCGGCGTGACGGTGGAGGAACTGTGCTGTTTGCAGGAAAACAAGGAACAGGAGGACCGGCGCTATGAAGATCTATAACAAAAAAGGGGCTCTGCTGGGGCTGTTCTGGCTGACGCTGGCGGCTGCGGGGATCGCAGCGAACCTGATGAAGCCGGACCCGAACGAGCTGATCCGGGTGCGGGACTGGGTGCTGGCAGGGTTCATCCTGCTGCTGGGGCTCAACTCTTTCTGGCGGGCTTTCTCACGCGGCGCCACACGGGAGGACCGCATCGAAGCGATGGATGAGCGCAACCATATGGTGGAGCTCAAAAGCAAAGCCCGGATGCTGGACATCGTCTACGGCATCTTGTTTTTCCTGATGGCCTGCGGCGTTATTGGCTTCAAGATGACGGCCGGAGGGGCGTGGTTCGCCCTGCTCGTCATCCCCGGTTTTTTGCTGGGCTTGTTTTTGTTGCTGCAAGTGTTCGTAAAACTCTGGTACGAAAAGCGCGGCTGACGGTCCGGCGCTCAGCCGCCTGCGCCGAAAGCGGAAAACAGGGAGGAAAGAATTTTGGAACTGTATTTTACCACATGCCAGACGCCGCTGGGGGAGGCCGTGCTGTTGGCCGGGGAGGCGGGCCTGATGGGGCTGTGGCTTCCCGGCCAGAAGCCGGATGCCGGGTTGATGGCCCGGGCGCAGCGCCGGGACAGTGCGCCGCTGCTGGTACAGGGGAAAGACTGGCTGCAGCGCTATTTCTGCGGCCAACGGCCCACGCCCGCAGAGATAGCGCTGGACCCGCAGGGCAGTGAGTTCCGCCAACGGGTGTGGCGGCGCTTGTGCCGGATACCCTATGGGGAATTGACCACCTACGGCCAGATCGCCCGTGAGATCACCCGCCAGACCGGCAAGCGGATGTCGGCGCAGGCCGTCGGCGGCGCGGTGGGGCACAACCCTGTTTCACTCATCATCCCCTGCCACCGTGTGGTGGGGGAAAACCACAGCCTGGTGGGCTACAACGGCGGCGTGCAGATCAAACGCCGCCTGCTGCGCTACGAGGGGGTCGACGTGGACCGGCTGACCGACCCCAAACCCAAACGGGAAGCGCTGGTTGTGTGAAGCGAAACTGCTTTACAGGCGCGGCGGCCGGGCCCTGCCGGAACCTTTGTTCTGCGCGGCAGCCGCAAAAAGCGGCCCTTCGCGCGTCCGGCGCATAAAATTGGCGGTTTCCGGCATACTAACCCCAAAAGTTCATGGGGGCGACTGTGTGCGGGAAACATCCTATCATGCCGTGATCACCGAGATGACGGTCCGTGCCCTGTGGGAAACACAGAACGTGCTGGACTGCATCCCGGATGAAATATGGGATACGCTCTACAGTGGTTCGCCGCTGTGGCAGCATGTTTATCATATGCTGCACAGTCTGGATCAGTGGTTCATCAACCCGCGGGCCAACGATTTTGTGGAGCCGCCGATCCACATGCCCGATCTGCAGGACCTGGACATTTACCCGGCCACCCATCTTGACCGCGGGCAGATCGAGGAGTATTTTTATACCATCAAGGCCAAGCTCTCGCTGTATCTGACTTCGCTGCACGACGAGGATCTGCTTCAGCGGCCGGAAAACTGCCCCTGGACGCGGTTCACGCTGATTTTGTCGCAATACCGCCATCTGCACCTGCATCTCGGGATGCTGATGGGGTTTGTGGTGGCGGCTACAGGGCTGTGCCCGCGCACGCTGGAACCGGGCGAGGCGTTCCCGCGCCCGCCCTACGACCCCTACCGCTGAGGAAAGGAACCTTTATGAACAAAATCTTCTGCCTGCTGCCCCTCTGCCTGTTTCTGGCTGCCTGCGCCCCTGCGGAGGTCGATACCACCCCGGTCTGGCAGCAGGACCTGCCCGTAACAGGGGTCCAGATGGAACTGAGCAACTGCACGCTGCTCAGTGAGGAGCCGGTCGCCTACACCACCGATCGGAACAAAGGCGACGATTGGACGGAGCGTCCGGCGCTGCAGACCGAAGGCGTCCCGGTGGTGACGCTGTACGGCGTGGAGCCGGACCAGGTAGAACTGCGCTATGTGGAGAACATTGATTACCTGTACCTTTACTACGACAGGATGATGCCGCAGATCGACCTCGACTACATACTGACCGAGGTGGACGGCGGTCTGCAGTACCGCCTGGATACCGTTTACAATTTTGAGTTCGTTGTCACCACCGAGGCGGGGACCGACACCATGATCGTGATCTGCAGCAGGGAAGGGCTGGAGGCCAAAAACAGCCGTTAAAAGCAGCGCCGCGCGCCGGAGTTTTCCGGCGCGCGGCTTTTGCGGGGATTCAGTTTTTGTCGGGCAGATCCACTGTGGTGGTGGGGAAGGCGAAGCTGCATCCGCGCTGGGCGGCCAGGCGGATGATCTCCAGGTTCAGGCGGCTTTTCTCCCGCAGAAAATCACCGTAAGGCACGGTGGTCAGGTACAGCCGGACCAGAAGGTCGATGCTGTAGTCGTTCAGTTTGTCCACCGTGACCGTTACACTGTCCGGCTGGACGCTTGGCTGCTCCTTCAAAAATTCCGCCAGGGCGCCGCACAGTTCGGCCAGTTTTTCGGGCGGCGTGTCGTAGGTCAGCCCCAGGTTGAACTGCCACAGGCGGCTGCTGCGCTGGTTGCAGTTCTGGATATATTCCGAACAGACCTTGGAATTTTCGATGGTGACGGCTACGTTGTCGGTGGTGCGGATGCGGGTCGAGCGGAAAGAAATATCCTCTACCGTCCCTTCGCTGGAACCCAGGATCACATAGTCCCCGATGCCGAAGGGGTGCTCCAGCACCAGCGTGATCCCGGCGATCAGGTTGGACAGCGTGGACTGGGCGGCCAGCGAGATCGCCAGGCCGGCCACCCCCGCGCCGGTCAGCAGGCCGGTGACGGGCACCCCGATCCGATCCAGCAGCGCAATGCCGGTGAAAATGGCGACCAGCGTGCGGAAAATGTTCTCGAAGAACCGGCCCATGGTGTTGTTGGTGGCAAGGTCCAGACGGTTCTGGGCGCTGCGCAGCAGCAGCCTGCACATGGGGGCGGCACGCCAGGCGCCCAGGCCGATCAGGAAGGTGAGCGCCAAGTCGAACAGCAGGCGCAGGACCGCAAGAATCGCTGTCCTTCCGGCCAGGAAGGGCAGCCACAGCAGCGCCAGATACAGCAGCAGGACGCGCAGGATATGGGCGGTGGGCTGCACATAGCTGTCAAAAAGGATGTAGAGCCATTCCGTCAGGTGGTTGTGCAGGCGCTCCAGCACCCTGCGCAGTACACGGGTGTAGAGCAGCGGCAGGACCACCGCGCCGGCCAGAAGCAGCGCGGAAGGCAGCAGTTGGAACAGAAGATCAAAAGTGAAATCCGGCATAGGGGTTCTCCATGCATATTGTTGGTGGGAAAACGGATCGCAGCTATTATAGCATACCCTCTTGCTTTTTGTAAAACCTGTGGTATACTCATACATAGAAAGTCTGTTTCAGGGCGGGGTGCAATTCCCCACCGGCGGTGAGCGGCGCAAAGCCGCAAGCCCGCGACCGGCCGTTTTTGCGGCCGCTGACCCGGTGCGATTCCGGGGCCGACGGTATAGTCCGGATGGAAGAAACGGAAGCTGTTTGCTGTGCTTGCAGTTCGCCCTGTCAGTGTAGGTGCTGGCAGGGCGATTTTGTTTGCCAGGGTTTTCCCACAAACCTCCCGGTTCCAACAAGCTGTTGCGGCTTTCCTGACCGTGGGCCCCTGTGCGGGACCGTCGCCAATTTTCACACGGCCGGCGCCATGACTGCAGCGCCGGCCAGGGAGGTAATCGTTATGCAGACAAAAAGTTCAATCCGCCCCCTTGCCGTCACCGCCATGCTGTCCGCTGTGGGCTGCGTGCTGATGATGCTGGATTTCCCGCTCCCCATGCTTATCCCGTCTTTCGTCAAGATGGACGTGTCCGAACTGCCGGCCCTGTTGGCGTCTTTCAGCCTGGGCCCGGTGTACGGGGTGACGGTCTGCCTTGTCAAAAACATACTGGCGGCGTTGTTCCACGGCTCCACCGGCGGGATCGGCGAGGTGTGCAATTTCCTGATCGGTGCGGTGTTCACCGGTGTGGCGGGCGCCCTGTATAAACATCGCAAAAATCGCCGCAATGCGGTGGTCGCATCGTTGGTTGGCGCAGCGGCGATGGCGCTCGTGAGCGTCCCTGTCAATTACTTTATCAGCTACCCGGTCTACGCCGCTATGTTCGGCGGGATTGATGCGATCCTGGCGGCTTACCAGGAACTGCGCCCCGGCACGGACGGCCTGCTGGCCTGCCTGGTGGTGTTCAACCTGCCCTTCACGCTGTGCAAGGGGCTGATCGACGCGGCGCTCTGCTTCCTCATCTACAAACCGCTTTCGCCGATTTTGCACGGCCGCCGGTGAAAAAGCGCTTGACAGCCGTGGAAAACCGTGGTATAGTACATCCTACAACAGAATAGCAACTTATCAAGAGCGGCAGAGGGAACAGGCCCAATGAAGCCCGACAACCTACACGAACGTGCAAGGTGCCAAATCCTGCGGGGAACCGAAAGATAAGCGTCAGCGCGCAGTCTTTTGGCTGCGCGCTTTTTGTTCTCGTCAGTTGCACTTTCTGCTTGCCAAGAAAAAAGGGAGGCTAAAAAATGTCCAAAGTATTGTTCACTTCCGAATCGGTGACCGAAGGGCATCCTGACAAAATCTGCGACCAGATCTCGGATGCGATCCTGGATGCCATTCTGGCCCAGGACCCGGACGCCCGCGTGGCCTGTGAGACCACCTGCACCACCGGCATGGTGCAGGTCATGGGCGAGATCACCACCAGCTGCTATGTGGATATTGCGGAGACCGCCCGCGACGTGATCCGCAACATCGGCTACGACCGCGCCAAGTACGGTTTCGACTGCGATACCTGCGGCATCATCGTCAACATCGACGGCCAGAGCCCGGATATCGCGCTGGGCACCAACGACGAGGTGGCGGGCGCCGGCGACCAGGGCATGATGTTCGGTTACGCCTGCGACGAGACCCCCGAACTGATGCCGCTGCCCATCAGCCTGGCCCACAAGCTGTCCAAGCGTCTGGCCGAGGTGCGCAAGAGCGGCCTGCTGCCCTACCTGCGTCCCGACGGAAAGAGCCAGGTGACGGTGGAATACGACGACGGCAAGCCCGTCCGGGTGGATTCGGTGGTCATTTCCAGCCAGCACAGCCCCGAGGTCTCGCAGGAGCAGCTCCATGCCGACATCCGGCGCGAGGTCATCGAGCCGGTGATCCCCGCTGAAATGCTGGATGAAAACACCAAATATTACATCAACCCCACCGGCCGTTTCGTCGTGGGCGGCCCGCAGGGCGATACCGGTCTGACCGGCCGCAAGATCATCGTCGATACCTACGGCGGGTACGCCCGCCATGGCGGCGGCGCGTTCAGCGGCAAGGACCCCAGCAAGGTGGACCGTTCCGCCGCCTACGCGGCGCGCTGGGTGGCCAAGAACATCGTGGCTGCGGGCCTGGCCCGGAAGTGCGAAGTGCAGCTGGCCTATGCCATCGGCGTGGCGGAGCCGGTCTCCGTCATGGTCGATACCTTCGGCACCGGCACGGTGGCGGATGAAAAGATCGAAGCCGCAGTGGAGAAGGTCTTTGACCTGCGCCCGGCGGCCATCATCCGGGAACTGGACCTGCGCAAGCCCATCTACCGCAAGCTGGCGGCCTACGGCCACATGGGCCGGGAGGACCTGGGCGTGAAGTGGGAAAACACTGACCGTGTGGAGGCTCTGAAAGCCGCGCTGGCCTGAGCGTTCCGCCCAACAAAAAACGGGATACCCAAGGCGTGAGGGCGCTGTCCCTCGCGCCTTTTCCTGTGCCGGGCGCGCAGGAGAACGCAAAAAGGGCGGCAGCGTGGCTGCCGTCCTCTGTTTTTTGGGGCATCGGTGGGGAATGGGGCCTGTGTGCGGCGGCGCGGCGGGCGCGTCACCGTGAACGCCGCTCGCTTTTGGCCCGGAAAAACGACCGGACGGTGATCGCCAGGATCAGCAGATAAATGGCGGCGCTTGAAATGGCGGACAGGGGAAGCATGCTGCGCTCCCTGCCGGGGTCGGTGTTGACCATGATCAGGGTGTTCTGCAGCGTCAGGATGGAGACCAGGGCGTCGATCAGGTTGATCGTTCTCAGCTCGCGGATCAGCACAGGATGCGACCGGCGCTTCCGCATGTGGAGGAGGGCCATGGTGATTTTGTAGGTGGTATAGGCGGCCATGGCGATGGCGGGGATTTTCCCCATGTGGACCGGCTTTTCCATCCGCACCATGAGGGAGATGGGCAGGAGCAGCGAAAGGTTCAGCGGGAACAGGAGCGCCGAGGTCGCCAGAAAGACCTTCTGCCGCAGAAGCTGTTTTTCCGCTTCCGGCTTGGAGCGGACCCCGTGTTCCGCCAGCAGGATGGCGCCCCGGAGGACGACCAGCAGAAAATAGAATACGCCGATGCTTTTGTGCCAGACCGACGGAAAAAAGAAGCCCAAAAACCCATGGTACAGGGCGAACAGAGCCGTGATGCAAAGGGAGAATGCGGAACCGGCGAGCGTTTGGAAACGGTAACTCTCACGCCATCGGTTCCGAAGGCGGCGGATCTGCCGGGGCTGCAGAGGGCTCACGGTGTATCCTTTCCGGCGCACTGCGGGACGAGTGCACACATTTTTCGATCACGGAGGCGATCATCTCCACCGGGTCGCGGCAGTCTGTTTCAAGCCATTCCTTGACGATGGCCATGATCCCCTCTATGTAGTAGACGGTGTAATATCTCCAGTATGTTTCCGGGATGCCGAACCGTTTCAGGATCGGCTCCACGATATACTTTTTGATATAGCGGTATCGTGTCTGGGCCTGCATCTCCCTGGGGTTTCGGAACGCCGCCCGGTAAAGGTCCTTGTTTTCGCTGACAAAGCGCAGATAGGGGTGCAGATAGTCCTGCTTGATCAGGTTGAGGTCGGACAGGCTGCTTTGATCGAGCCTTTCGGCGATCCCGCGGGTCTCTTCCGAAAAACAGGACAAAAACCGCCGGTTCACCGTTTCTATCGTCTCGCTGAGCAGATCGCCGATCGTTTCGTAGTGGAGGTAGAAGGTGGAACGGTTCACGCCCGCTTTCTCGCAGATCTCCTTCACGGTGATGTATTCCAGATCCTTTACCCTCAGCAGGGAGATCAGTGCCTCGTCCATACGGAGGGCGGTGTTGAAATATTTGCTTTCTGCTTTGTTCATACAGGGCCGCCCTTCCTGTGTCTTTATTCGGCTTCCTCGCTGATCTCCTTTGCAAGCTGCACGATCTCAAAGGCATATTTGTTCTTGCCGCTTTCCAGCAGTTTGCGGTAGATGGGGTAGTTTATGCCGACCCCCGCAAGGCCGATCACCCCCACGACCACCCCCACAAGCAGGGCGGCGGAACTGCCGCTGCCCAGCACCCCCAGGGAAAGGCACATCCCCACGCCCAGCACCAGGGTCATCAGCACCCCGAAGGTGTAGGCGAAGATGTTCGCCGTGCGTTTGGCTTTTCTGTCCAGCTTCTTCAGGGCTACCACTTTGGAGGCGTTTTTGGGCGCGTATTCGTTGGCGATCGCTTCGGCAAAGATTTTATCGGTGTTCATAATGATTCTCCTTCGGGATCTATGATTTCAGCTTTCGCTGATGAGATAAGCATACTGCTTTCCCCGAGGAAACGGAACGACACGTTTTGCGCTTTGCGTCGATTTCTGCCGTGTGCCAGAGCCATTATAGCATAAAAGCGCCCGGCGGGGAACGGCGGGCGGGACGATCTGCAGGCGGTTTGGATTGCCAAACGGGGCGGTTTGGGGTATAATAAAACAGATATTGTGGAAGTGTGCCGGAGGAGGCGAAACATAGAAAATGGAAACCCCTGCGCAGCCGCAGCTGCAAAAGCTGGAAGGCGTCGTTGAACACATGATCTATGAAAACGCCGAGACCGGGTACGCGGTGTTTGAAGTGAACGCCGGAGCACAGGACATCGTGGTGGCCGGCAACGTGGGCAGTGTGGACAACGGCATGCAGGTGACGGTGTACGGCCATATGGTCCGCCACCCCAGCTATGGCGAGCAGTTCCGGGCGGAATCCTGCGAGGCCAGCCTGCCCCGGGACGCTGCCGGAGTGCTGAGTTATCTGTCCAGCGGCGTATTGCCGTACATCGGTCCGGCCACGGCGAAAAAAATCGTCCAGAAATTCGGGGACGACGCGCTGAATGTGATCGGGGAAACGCCCCAGAAACTCTGTGAGATCAAAGGCATCACGGCCGAGAAGGCGGCGGCTGTCTCCCGGGAATTCCACCGCCTGTACGGCGTGCGGGAGGTGATCGCCTGGTTCATGCAGTACGGCCTTTCGGCCCAGAGCGCCGTCACGGCTTACCGGGCCTTCGGCGCGCATACGGTGGAGGCGCTGACCCGGAACCCCTACCTGCTCTGCGGCGAGCCGCTGCAGCTCAAGTTCGCCCAGGTGGACGGCATTGCAGCAGCCCTGCAGTTTGAGTCGGGCAGCCGCCTGCGGGTAACGGCGGGGCTTTTGTATGCGCTGCGTCACAACGCGGGCAACGGTCACACCTGCCTGCCGCGCGGCAAACTGCTGGAAAGCACAGCCAGGTTTCTGCGCGTCGAGCCGGAAGCCATCGAAGATGGCCTGCAGGAACTTTTGCAGACCCGCGAACTGTGTGCCCGCACCTTTGACGAAACCGAATATATCTACCTGCCGGACCTGCTGGCGGCGGAAGCGGACATCGCCGCGCGGCTGCGGGAACTGGCAGGCTACCCGACGGAAGCCCCCGCTACGCTGGAAAGCGACATCCGCGCGCTGGAGATCGTCCAGGGGTTCGCCTATGCGCCTTTGCAAAAGGAGGCTATTCGCACGGCGCTTTCCAGCCGGGTCATGGTGCTCACCGGCGGCCCGGGCACCGGCAAGACGACCACGGTCAACGCCATTCTGAGCCTGTACGAAGCCCTCTATGACCGGGTGGCGCTCTGTGCGCCCACCGGGCGGGCGGCCAAGCGGCTCAGCGAACTGACAAACCACCCGGCGTCCACCATCCACCGCCTGCTGGAAGTGGATTATACGTCCGGGGCCGTGCGCTTCATCCACAACGAAAAGAACCTTTTGAAATACGACGTCATCATCCTGGATGAGATGAGTATGGTGGACGTCAAACTGTTCCAGGCACTGCTGGCGGCGGCCCGCCCCCACTGCCGGATCATCATGGTGGGGGACGCGGACCAGCTGCCCAGCGTGGGACCCGGCAATATATTGGGCGAGATCCTGCGTACCCGGGAAGTACCTACGGTGCGTCTGACCGAGATTTTCCGTCAGGCCCGGCAGAGCCTGATCGTGCAGAATGCCCACCGCATCGTGCAGGGGCAGGCGCCCCTCAAGGGCGGCGCAAAAGACGACTTCTTCATGATCGAATCGGTGGGGCTGGCCTGCCAGCGCCTGATCTGCGATCTGGTCAGCACCCGTCTGCCCAAAGCCTATGGTTTCGACCCGGTGCGGGACATCCAGGTGCTGTGCCCTACCAAAGTGGGGCCAACGGGCAGCGTGGAGCTGAACGCACGCCTGCAGGAGATCCTCAACCCGCCCGCGCCGGACAAACCCCAGATCGGAGGGGAGAAGGGCAGCAAGGTCCTGCGCCTGGGGGACAAGGTCATGCAGATCAAAAACGATTACGATATCACCTTTGAGCGCGCCGGGGCCGAGGCGGGCGTCGGCGCCTACAACGGGGATCTGGGCGTGATCATGGCGGTGGATCGGGAAGCCCGTTCCGTCACCGTCCTGATGGACGACCGCAAATACGTCTATTCCGCCGACCAGCTCAGCGAACTGGAACCCGCCTACGCCGTTACGGTCCACAAGAGCCAGGGTTCCGAGTTCCCGGCGGTGGTGGTGCCGGTGGCGGATGTGCCCGCCCGGCTGTGCTACCGCAATCTTCTGTATACGGGTGTGACCCGGGCGCGCAAGCTGTGCATCCTGACGGGCAGCAGCCGCACCATCCAGTCGATGGTGCGCAACGTGCGCCAGAACATGCGCTACAGCGGGCTGCGTTATCTGCTGCAGGGGCAGGACGGCCTTCCCGCCGGAGACGCGCTGTGAGGCGGCCGGACTGGCCGCTGCTGGCGGAACGCGCAGCGGCGCTTTTGTATCCGCGGCGCTGCCCGTTCTGCGGGGCCGTCCTCGGGCCGGACGTCCGGCAGGGGAATCTCTGCCCGGACTGCCGGAAGGAAGAAAGCCGCCTGGCGCACGAACCGCCCCGCCTGCCAGGGACCGAACATACCTTTTACGCCCTCAGCGGCGCGCTGGCGGCTTACTACTATTCGGGCGCTGTGCGGGAAGCCATCCTGCTGTGCAAGCGCGGCGGCAGGCCGTGGTATGCGCGGGAACTGGCCGACTGCATGGCCGTGCGCATCTGGGGCGCGGTCCCGGCGCAGAGGCCTGGGGAGCGTCCGGCTAACGAACTGTTCCGGGCTATGCCGCTGTACCACTGCATCGTGCCGGTACCGCCTCATCAGACGTGGGCCGGCGTGCCGGGGCTGCCCTTGCTTCTCGCACGGCGTTTGGGTATACTATTCGGGATCCCCGTGGTGCAGGGGCTGCGCACCGCACGCGGGACCACACAGCAAAAGGCGCTGACCCGCGCCGAACGCGCACAGAACGCCCGGCGCGCCTACACGGCCCGCCCCGGCCTGGACCTTGGCGGCAAGCGCGTGCTGCTGGTGGATGACGTCATCACCACCGGGGCGACGGTGTCCGCCTGCGCATTGGCCTTGCTGGGCGCGGGCGCGGTGGATGTGACGGCGGCTGCGGTCGCCGTGTCGGAGGAACTGCCCAAAGAAAAGCGGCCTTTTAGGGAGAAAGAGCAATGAAGCAGCAGGACATCGGGATCGACCTGGGAACGACTTCCATCATTATTGCAACAGAATCACAGGGCGTGGTGTTCAGCCAGCCGACCATTGGCGCGGTGGACACCCGCAGCAACACCATTCTGGCCGTGGGGGACGAAGCTTTGCGCATGGTGGGGCGGGCGCCCGCCTACATCGAACTGGTGCGCCCCTTGCGGGACGGCGTGATCCAGGACCACCGCATGACCAATGAATTGATCGTGCGCTTTGTCAACGAGGTCTGCCGCTCCCGGCTGTTCAAGCCGCGGGTCGCCGTCTGTGTGCCCGCGGCCATCACCGGCGTGGAAGCCGATGCGGTGGTGGAATCCGTCATGGGGGCCGGGGCACGGCAGGTCTATCTGGTGGATGAGCCGGTAGCGGCCGCCCTGGGGGCGGGGCTGCAGATCCGCCAGCCCCGGGGCTGCATGGTGGTGGATATCGGCGGCGGCTCCACCGATATCGCCGTTATCAGTATGGGCGGCCGGGTGCGCGCGGCCAGCGTGCCGGTGGCGGGCAACGCCTTCGACCGCAGCATCGCCCAGTTTATACAGGAAAAGTACCAGATCGCCATTGGCCCGCTGACGGCGGAGGCGCTGAAAAAGCAGGTGGCCTGCTGCACGCGCAGCGAATTCGAGGGTGTGATGGAGGTGCGCGGCCATTCCTGGGAGACGAACCTCCCTGCGCGCCGCCTGATCTACACGCGGGATCTGTACGAACCGGTGCAGGAACTGGCGGGGCGCATCGTGGCGGCGGCCCGGGCGGTGCTGGAGAGTACCCCGCCGGAACTGGCGGCGGACATCTCCTCCACCGGTGTACTGCTCACCGGCGGCGGCTCGCTGCTGCGCGGGCTGGCCAGCTATCTGGCCGGGGAACTCCATGTGGACGTGGCCATTGCGCCGGACCCCATCAACTGTGTGGCGCGGGGGACGGCCATCAGCCTGAGCGAAGGGAAACACCTGACAGCCGGGTTCCGGGACGCGACCCCCAAGGTCTGGAAAAAGACCCTGCAGAACCGGCGCGACCCCTTTGCGCCGGAGGAATAAGGCTGTACACATATAGAGAACGTTGGATTTGACAGAGAAGGGAAACGAACATGCCCGATATTACCCGTGAATATATCGCCCTGCGCGACCAGTATATCGAAAGCCGCTTCCGCCACCTCAACCCGGTACAGCGGGAGGCGGTTTTCACCACCGAGGGGCCGCTGCTGATCCTGGCCGGGGCCGGTTCCGGCAAAACAACGGTGCTGGTCAACCGCATCGCCAATATCATCCGTTTTGGCGCGGCTCACGGCAGCCGGGAACTGACGCGCGCCGTCACCGAACAGGACCTGGAGGAACTGCGCACAGCGGTGCAGACCGGCCGCGATCTCCCGCGGGAGGCGGCGTATCTGGCGGTGCGTCCGGCCCGCCCCTGGAACGTGCTGGCCATCACCTTTACCAACAAGGCGGCCGGGGAACTGAAAGAGCGCCTGCGCGCCATGCTGGGCGAGACGGTGGGCGGGGATGTGAACGCCTCCACCTTCCACTCGGCCTGTGTGCGCATCCTGCGCCGGGACGCGGAGCGCATCGGCTTCCCCAGGAGCTTTACGATCTATGACACCGACGACCAGCAGCGGGTGCTCAAGCAGATCTACAAGGACAAGATGATCGACGACAAGTTCCTGCCGGTCAAGTCGGCGGTGGCGCAGATCAGTTCCTTCAAGGATAAGCTGTTGTCGCCCGAAGATGTGGCGGCGGAGACCCCGCGGGATACCAAAGCGGCCCTGGTCGCCCAGATTTACAGCGCCTATGCGGTCCGGCTGAAGCAGGCGGGGGCAATGGACTTTGACGATCTGATCTTCCATACGGTCCGGCTGCTGCAACAGGACGCCGAAGCGCGGGAATACTACCAGAACAAGTTCCGCTATGTGGTGGTGGACGAGTACCAGGATACCAGCATCGCCCAGTTCCATCTGGTACGCCTGCTGGCGGGCGGCACCAACAACGTCTGCGTGGTGGGCGACGACGACCAGTCCATCTACAAATTCCGCGGCGCGACCATTGAGAATATTCTCAATTTCGAGCAGATATTCACCGGGGCCAAAACGATCCGCCTGGAACAGAACTACCGTTCCACCTCCAACATCCTCAACGCGGCCAACAGCGTTATCAAAAACAATGCCGGGCGCAAGGGCAAGACCCTTTGGACCGAGAACGGCGACGGCGACAAGGTCCACCATTATACGGCGGCCAACGAACAGGACGAGGCCAGCCATATCGCCGATATCATCAGCGAAAATCTGCGGGCCGGGGCGCATCTGCGGGATCATGCGGTGCTCTACCGCATGAATGCCCAGTCCAACCCCGTCGAAACCTATTTTGCCCGGGCAGGCATCCCGTACCGCATCGTGGGCGGCCAGCGCTTCTTTGACCGCAAGGAGGTCAAGGACATCAACTCCTACCTGGCGGTGATCGTCAACCCCCGCGACGACGTGCGCCTGCGCCGGATCATCAACGAACCGGCCCGCAAGATCGGCGCATCCACGGTGGAAAAGGTCGGTGAACTGGCCGCGGCGGCGGGCGTCCCCATGCTGCAGGTCATTGCCGACGTACGCAGCTACCCGGAACTGTCCCGCGCGGCGGCCGCGCTGGAAAAGTTTTACGAAATGTACCGGGAACTGTGCGGCCTGTCGGTCTCGCTGCCGCTGGACGAGTTTGCGGGGGAGGTCATCCGCAGGACCGGCTATGAAGCCATGCTGAAAGCCCAGAAGGAGGAAGGCGAGAGCCGCCTGGAAAACCTGGGCCAGCTGGTCAGCTCCGTCAAGACTTATGCCGACCAGAACGGCGGCGACGCGACGCTGGCGGGCTTCCTGGAAGAAGTGGCGCTGATCTCTGACCTGGACAGCTACGACCAGGACGCCGACACCGTCACGATGATGACGATCCACTCGGCCAAAGGGCTGGAGTTCCCCTATGTCTTTGTCATCGGTATGGAGGACGGCATCTTCCCCGGGGATATGGCCCGCTATAACGAGGAAGACATGGAAGAAGAACGCCGTCTTTGCTATGTGGCCATCACCCGCGCCAAGAAGGAACTGTACCTTTCTTCCTCCTGCAGCCGCCTGATCTTCGGGCAGACCCGCCGCAACCCGCCTTCCTGCTTCCTGAGCGAGATCGACGAGGGCCTGCTGGACGAGAGCGAAAGCCCGGATCTGGCCTGCTCGGCAGGCAGTTTCGGCGCGGGCTACGGTACCTACAGCACCCATGTGCCCGGCGGGCGCAGCGGGTATTCCGGCGCGTCCCGCGGTTACCTGAACAGCGACTACAACGCCCGCCCGCGGGGCGGGTTCGGCGCAGGGTACAGCAGCGGTTTCGCCAGCGGCGGCCACGAAAGCCCGCGCTATGAGGGCGGACGCCATATGGTGCAGGGGAGCGGTTTCGGCGCAGGCTACGGCAGCCGCGCCAGCCGCCACAGCGGCGCTCCGGCGGCCCCTGCGGGGGCGGGCACGTCCACGCTGGTGGGCATGCAGAAAGCCGCGCCGAAAAAGCAGGCGGTCCAGTACCAGCCCGGCGAACTGGTGGAGCACCGCGTTTTTGGGCGCGGCAAGGTGCTCAAGGCCACGCCCATTGCCGGGGACTGCATCGTGGAGATCCAGTTTGAGCGCGTGGGCGTCAAAAAGACGATGGCGAACTACGCACAGCTCAAAAAAATCACAGAATAAACAGGAGGGGGAGAGCCACCCATGCTGGTCCAACTGATCGCACATACCAACGAACCCGAAAAGACCGTGGCGGCCGCGGCGAAGCTGTGTTATTCCGACGCGCATATCGAAACGCTGCTGGACGGCCTCACGCCGGAAAAAACGGCGGCGTTCCTGCAGAAGCTGTCCGACCTGGGTCATGCCAGCCCCATCGAGCACGCCAGCTTTACTTTTGGCATCGAGGGGGTGTCCCGAACCTTTCTGGCCCAGGTCACCCGCCACCGCATCGCCAGTTTCAGCGTGCAGAGCCAGCGCTATGTGCGCCTGGAGGATTTCCGCTACGTGGTCCCGCCCGAGATCGCGGCCATCCCGGAAGCAAAGGTACAGTTTATCGAAGCGATGAACGAAGATGCGCGGAAATACCTGGAACTGGTCCGCACGCTGGAGGATGCCCACACGGCCAGGCTGGTCGCGCAGGGTATGGAGGAAAAAGCGGCCCGTGCCAAAGCGGGCAAGCAGGCCAACGAGGACGCGCGCTTCGTGCTGCCCAATGCCTGCGAGACCAAGATGGTCATGACGATGAACTGCCGCAGCCTGTTGAATTTCTTCAATCTGCGCTGCTGCGAACGCGCCCAGTGGGAGATCCGCGCTGTGGCGGATGAGATGCTGCGTCTGGTCCTGCCGCTGGCGCCCCATATTTTTGCCGCAGCAGGGCCGCGCTGCCTGACGGGGCCCTGCCCGGAAGGCCGCATGTGCTGCGGCCGTCAGGCTCAGGTACGTAACAAATACGCCCAACTGAAACAGGAGGCGCTGCAACGTGGGTAAGCTCATCATCTTTGAAGGGCTGGACGGCTCGGGCAAGGGGACCCAGGCGGCCCTGACGGCGCAGAAACTGCGGCAGCGAGGTGTGACGCTGCGGCAGGTCACCTTCCCGGATTACGACAGCGAATCCTCCGCGCTGGTCAAAATGTATTTGTCCGGGCGGTTCGGGCAGAAGCCGGACGACGTCAACGCCTATGCGGCGTCCAGTTTTTATGCGGTGGACCGTTTCGCCAGCTATAAGACAGACTGGGGGGCGTTTTACCGCGAGGGCGGCCTGGTGCTTTCCGACCGGTATACCACCTCCAACGCCGTGCATCAGTGCTCCAAACTGCCGCCTGCCCAGTGGGACGGGTTCCTCAACTGGCTGTTCGATTTTGAGTATAAAAAAATCGGCATCCCGGAGCCTGACCTGGTGCTCTACCTGGCGGTGGACCCCGAGGTGTCCCAAAAACTGCTGGAAAACCGTTACCACGGCGACGAAAGCAAAAAAGACATCCAGGAAAAAGACCGCGAATACATGGCGCGCAGTCGGGCGGCGGCCGAATACTGCGCCAGGACCCTGGGCTGGCAGCGCATCGAATGCACGTGCGCGGGCAGGGCGATGCGCCCGGTGGAAGAGATCAACGCGGAAATACTTGCGAAAACAGATCGTATCCTGTAAAATGTAGGAAGCAGAAGGAGGCGTGCCTATGGTGCGGGCGGCCGTTGAAGAAGACCGGCAGGCGCTGATCCGCCTGCGCTGTGCGCGCAGCGGCGGCACGGAAGAGGATGCAGCCGGATGGCTGTGCAAGGTGGCGGGGCTGGACAACATCCTGGTGGTACAGCCCGCGGAACGGCCTCCGGCGGCGATGCTGGGCGCGGTCCCGGTCCGCTGCGGGGAACGCCGCGGCATCTGGTTCTGCGGGGCGGCTGCCGCAGACGGCGTGCCGCTGGAAACGCTGCTGCCCCGTCTGCTGGAAAGCTGCCTGCGGGCGTTTTCCGCCAAAGGGTATGACTTTGCGGTCCTTACGCCCGACAGCGCGGCGGAAGCTGCGCGGCTGGAAAAGCTGGGGTTTCAAAACCTTCTGCCGACCCGCGTGCTGAAAAAGCCGATCCGCCGCAACCTGATGGCTCATGCTGAATTTGACAGCCTGACGGTACGCCGCTGGCTGGAAATGCGCCAGCGTTATCAGCCCGGCTGTGTGAATCTGCCGGAACCCGCCATGAACGAGGTGATGGCGCAGCTGTACCGGCACGGGCTCACCATCGTCTCGAACCGGCGCGGTTATGGGCTGTATTTTACAAAAGGGGACCGGCTTCAGTTTCTGGAACTGCAGGCGGATCAGGATTACTGCGCCGACCTGCTTCTGCAGGCTGCGCGGGAAAAGACCGGGGCGGAACAGGCCCAGGTCCTGCTGGCGGAGAATCAGGCGCTGTATCTTGGCGCGGGACGGCGCTGCGGCTACGGCATGATCGCGTTCCTGCGCGGCGAGTTCCCGATCACCGACGTTTATTTCAGAATGCTGCTGTAAACGGCAGCGGGATCAAGACGGCAGTTCCTGCCGTTTGCAAAGATAAAAGGAGTATTTCCTCATGAGGATCAATCGCAATGAAACCAGCGCAGGGAACCAGACCCCCCGGCCGGCGCCGCAGCCGCAGCAGAAGGCCGCTCCTGCGCAGCCGCCCCGGGAAAAGAAGGAAGCGCCGGAAACGCCCCGGCCCGCCCGGAAGGAAAAACCAAAAGCGAAGAAAAAGGAACGCCGTCCCCGGCGGCGGGTCCCGGTGGGCTGCGTGATCCTTGTGATCTTTGTGGCGCTGCTGGCCTTTGGCGGCTTCCAGGTCATGCGCCTCTATGACGAGGTGGACGGCGGCAGCGTTCTGGGCGAGGAGCAGACCATCACGGTGGAACAGGGCTCCTCGGTGGGCGCCATTGCCGCCCAGCTGAAAGAGGCGGGCATCATCCAGTATGACTGGCTCTTCAAGGAGTATGTCCAGCTCAGCGGCAAGGCCAGCGGTATCCAGTATGGCGACTTTGCGCTGCGCTCCGGCATGGACTACAACAGCATCATCCAGGCTCTCTCCCAGGAGACCCGCCGCCCGACAACGGATATTACCATCCCGGAGGGGACTACGGCGGTGGGCGTGGCCCAGATCTTCGTGGACGCCGGTCTGGTGGACAGCGTGGATACCTTCCTCAGCTGCGCCAACGGCCTGGACGGCTCCGATTTCAGCCAGTACAGTTTCTGGAACGAGATCCCCGACAACGGCCGCCTGATGAAGTGCGAGGGCTACCTCTTCCCGGAGACCTACAACGTTTATGCCGATGAGGACGTCTACTATTATGTGGACACCCTCTACGCCGAGTTTGAAAAACAGACTGCTGCACTGGCCGATACCATCGCGGAGAAGGGCACCACCCTGGACGATGTGGTCAAGCTGGCCAGCTTCATCCAGGAGGAAGCCGGCGTGCCCGAGGAAGACCCCAAGGTCAGCGCCTGCTTCCACAACCGGCTGGAGTCCGACGACCCGCTGTGGGCCGAGCATAAGCTGGAATCCAACGCCTGCAGCTATATTACGCAGGACGTGGAGAACAACTACCTCTGGAACTCCCCCACGGCCGAGTACTACGGCTGGCCGGAACAGGGCGCGATCCCGGAGGACGTGCTGGAACTGTATGACACCTATCGGATCAGCGGCCTGCCCGCGGGCCCCATCTCCTGCCCGGGCTATGCGGCCATCGAGGCGGCCCTCAACCCCGACCAGCAGTTTATCGACGAAGGGTATTTCTTCTTCGTCACCGGCCATCCCGACACCGACGTGGCGGGCCAGTATTTCTACGCCAAGACGGCGGACGAGCACCAGGCCAACGTCGAAACAGCGGGCTGGGCCTATTGATCGTATACGGAACCACAGAGCGCCCGGCGCACCCGGGCGCTTTTTTACAGGAGGAGTTACCATGCTGCAACAGCCCGAACTGCTCGCTCCGGCGGGCAGCCTGGAAACGCTGAAATATGCCGTGCTCTACGGCGCGGACGCCGTCTACTGCGCGCTGCCGGAGTTCGGCATGCGGGCGGCGCCGGTCAACCTCACGATGGAAGAACTGCAGGAGGGCTGCATCTTTGCGCACGCCCGCGGCAAAAAAGTTTACCTGACCCTCAACACGCTGCCCACCAACGCGGAACTCAAAAAGCTGCCGCAGTATATCGAGGACGCCGCACAGGCCGGGGTGGACGCCTTTATCATCGCCGACCTGGGCGTGCTGGCGCTGGCCAAAAAGTATGCGCCCTGGGTAGAACGCCATGTGTCCACCCAGGCGGGCATCACCAACTACGAGGCGGCCGCCGTCGCCTATGAACTGGGGGCCAAGCGGGTGGTGCTGGCCCGGGAACTGCCCCTGACCGAGATCGCGCAGATCCGGGACCACTGCCCGCCGGACCTGGACCTGGAAGCTTTTGTACATGGGGCTATGTGCATGAGCGTGTCGGGGCGGTGCCTGCTGTCCAGCTACATGACGGGCCGCAGCGGCAACCGGGGCGAATGTGCCCAGCCCTGCCGCTGGAAGTATGCGCTGGTGGAGGAACATCGCCCGGGGCAGTATATGGAGATCGGGGAAAGCGAGGACAACGGCAGTTACATCCTGAACGCCAACGATTTGTGTACGGCGCCTTTCCTTGACCTGATCTGCAAGGCCGGGGTGGATTCCCTCAAGATCGAGGGGCGCGCCAAGACCTTCTACTATGTGGCGTCGGTGACAAGCGCCTACCGCCGCGCGCTGGACGCCTACCTGCGTGATCCGGCCAACGATGATTTCGTGCTGCCCGACGACGTGATCGAAGAACTGAACCGCACCAGCCACCGCCATTATTCCCCGGGTTTCTACTTCGGCAAGGAGCAGGCGCTCCAGACCCCAAGCCATACCTATGTGCGGGAATGGGATTTCATCGGCACGGTGGATTCCTGGGAGGACGGCATCGCCCACTGTACCCAGCGCGGGAAGTTCTCCGCCGGGGACACGCTGGAGGTTCTGCAGCCGGACGGCGCCGTCATGACCCTTGCCCCGGAGTGGATCGAAAACGAGGACGGCACCCGCGTGGAGGCGACCCCGCACCCGCTGATGCGCTACACGATCCCCTGCGATACGCCGCTGATGCCCTGCAGCCTGCTGCGGATGCGGAACAGCTGACGCACGGGAAGTATATATAGAGCAGCCCGCAAAGAAAATCTTTGCGGGCTGTTTTCATATCTGACCGTCCGAGGGCGGCAGATCCTTCCAGAAGCGGGCCAGTTCTGCCGCCAACTGTTCTGTGCCGGAGACTGCGCGCAGATGCTCCCAGTGGGGCGGCATCAGGCGGCGGTTTTCGTAGGCCAGGAACCGATCGTCGATCAGCAGTACGACGCCTTTGTCCTGCGGCGTGCGGATGACGCGGCCCGCGGCCTGCAGGACTTTGTTCATGCCGGGGTAACGGTAGGCATAGTCGAAGCCGCAGCCCCGTGTCCGCTCAAAATGGGCGCGCAGTTCTTCCTGCCGCGGGCCTACCTGGGGCAGACCGGGGCCTGCGATCGCCACGCCGATGAGCCGTTCGCCGATCAGGTCCACCCCCTCGCTGAACACACCGCCCAACACCGCAAAGCCGACCAGCGTTTGCCCGTCAGGGGTGAACTGTTCCAGAAAAGCGGCGCGGCGGGCGTCATCCATGGCGCTTTCCTGCCGCAGGACGGGCAGTTCTGGGTATCGTGCGGTGAAATCTTCCCACACAGTTTGCAGATAGCTGTAACTGGGGAAGAACGCCAGATAATTCCCTGCCTTGCCATGCGCCATGCAGGCGATCAGGTCGCTCACCGGGGCGATGCTGCCGTCCCGGTCCTTGTACCGCGTGCTCACATGGCGGGCGCACCATAACCCCAGATGTTCCGAAGGAAAGGGGCTGCGCAGTGCAACGGCGCGGGCGTCCGGCAGACCGCACAGGTCTTTGTAGTAACCGGCCGGGGACAGCGTGGCGCTGAACAAAACGGCGGCGCGTCCTTTGGAAAAATCGGCGGCCAGGAACGTGCTGGGATCCAGGCAGAGCATGGCGGCGCGTACCTCGCTGCCGTGGGTGGAGACCTGCAGGACGAAATGGTCGTCGAAGGTGTCGGCGACCCGCAGCCAGGCGCGCACGTCAAAATAAAGCTGCAGCAGCGCGTCGCGGGTCTCGCCTGGTTCCCGGTGCTCGTCCAGCCAGTCCTGCAGCGGCTCGCACAGGCGGGTGAGGCGGCGGTCCAGTTCTTCGGCGCGGTTCTTTTCAAAAAAAGTCCTGCCGAAGCGGCTGTTTCCCTGCGCTTCCTCGCAGCGGCGCCGCCAGTCCAGAAACAGGGTGTTGACCTTTTGCAAAGCGCTTTTCAGGCTGCTTTTGCCGGGACCGAGCCGTTTTCGGGCATCCAGGAATGCGCTTTTGCACAGGCTGGCGCTGTGCATATCCCGTGCGCGGCCGGGCAGGTTGTGAGCTTCGTCGATGAGGAACAGGTAGTCCCCCCGTGTGTCGAAGAAACGCGCCAAACGGACCACCGGGTCGAACAGGTAGTTGTAATCGCCCACGACCACATCGCACCAGAGGCTGAGGTCCAACCCCAGTTCAAAAGGGCAGACCTGGTACTGCCGCGCCAGCGCCTGCAGGGCGTCCGCAGTCAGGGCCGGGATGTCCAGCCCGTTCCAAAGCGCAGTCTTGATACGGTCAAAATATCCGTTGGCGTAGGGGCAGGCATCCGGGGTACACTCGCGCACCGGCTGCGGGCAGATTTTGTCCTTTGCGGTCAGCGTGATGCTGCGCAGCGCAAGGCCGGGGGCGTGCAGGCGCAGCAGGTCCAGCGCGTTCTCGGCGGCAGTGCGGGTGGTGCCGCGGGCGGTCAGGTAGAATATGGGGCCGCCGTCCCCCAGCGCTTTCAGTGCGGGGAATAGAACGCTCATGGTCTTTCCGATGCCGGTCGGGGCCTGACAGAGCAGAGCGCCGCCCTCGCAGCAGGTCCTGTAGACGGCTCCGGCCATAGCGCGCTGTCCGGCGCGGTATTCTGCAAAAGGGAATGTCAGGGCTTCCAGACCGTCCCGCCGCGCATGCTGCCAATGGGCGGCGCGTTTGGCCCAGGGGGCGTACCGGGTCAGCAGTTCCCGGACATAGTCTTCCAGTTCCCCGGCGGTGTATTCCTCCACAAACCGATATTCTTTTTCTTCCTCCACCTGGTAGTAGTCCAGCCGGACCCGGATAGGGGAAACGCCGTTCTGTTTGCTGTAGATCGCGGCGTAGATCTTGGCCTGTGCCCAGTGTTCGGGCGACTGCTTGCCGGTGATCTCGGCGGAAGGCAGCAGCGTAGTCTTGATCTCGTCGATGGTAGGAACGCCGTCCGGGCCGGTAAAGATCCCGTCGGCGCGGCCTTCCAGCGTATATTCGACGCCGTCGCAGCCATACTGTTGGGTAAGGGGAACTTCCGCCGTGTAGTCGGCAAACTCTTTCTGCGCGGCGCGCTGCAGTTTGCGGTGCAGGCGCGCGCCTTCATTGGCGCGGTCAAAGCCGGTGAAGCGGCTGTCGATGCTGCCGGTGCGCAGCAAAAATTCTACCAGCCGCCGGATGGGAAGCGTGCAGGCCAGGGGCCCCGGCGGCGTGTCCGTCCACTCTTTTTTTATGGAAATCATGAGATCAGTATGTGTGTTCACAGACCTGCGCGATCTTTTCCCGCAAAGCCACAAAATCGCCGAAAACGGCGGGCTTGTTGACGGGGGAACGCAGCAGGGCTGCCGGATGATAGGTGGCCATGAACAGCGTGCCGCGTTTGTCGAAAAATTTCCCGTGATCGCGGGAAATGGCGAAGTGCGGGCCGATCATCTGCTGTGCGGCGATGCGGCCGAGGCAGACGACGATCTTGGGGCGCAGCAGCTGAAACTGCTGGCGCAGCCAGGGCAGGCAGGCGGAAGCTTCTTCCGGCAGCGGATCGCGGTTCTGCGGCGGGCGGCACTTTACCACATTGGCGATATAAACGTTTTTGTCCCGGCTCAGATCCACCGCCTCCAGGTAGTGATCGAGCAATTGGCCGCTGCGCCCCACAAAGGGCAGGCCCTGGGCGTCCTCGTTGGCGCCGGGGCCTTCGCCGACGAACAGGACTTCGGCGTCCGGCACACCCTGACCGAACACGACGTGGGTGCGGGACTCGCACAGGCCGCAGCGGCGGCAGGCCAGACATTCCTGCTGTAATGTTTGCAGATCCAAAATAAACACCTCTTTAAATATAGGAACACAGACGGGAGGGCGTCTATGGAAGAAACGTGGATATTGCGCGGAGTATGCCTGCTGGCGGGCGCTCTGTTTGGCGCCGCGACGGGCATTGCGCAGGAACTGGCCCGCTTTTGCAAGGCGGCGGGGCACACAGGAAGGGATGCGCGGCGCACGCCTCGCCGGGTCCGGCTGTTGGCCGACGTGATGAAAACGGCGGCGGTCTGCGCACTGTGCCATGCGGCCCTGGCGCCGGAGTTGGAAGAAAGCGCGGTCCTTTACGCCGGGGCCGGGGCGCTGCTGGGCCATTTTTGCGCCGAACGAAAAAACGACTCCGGGGAGCGTGCGGCGGCCGTGGTCTGCACATGGGTCGCGTTCTATCTGCCGGTCACAGGGTTGGTCTGCGTACTGGCGGGGCTGGTGGTAGCGCTGGGGACCGGAAAACTCAGCTGGGGTGTGGCGCTGGTCCCGGCGCTGGCGGCGCCGGCAGCCTGGCTGCAATTTGACGGGCAGGGCTCCCTTTTTATGGCGGCTGCATTTTTGCTGCTTGCCTGGTATGGAAAAGCCGCTTCCCGGCAGGCGTATTCGGGAAAAATGCCCCTCCCGTCCCGCAAAAGCGGGAAATAGTGCGTTGTATGCTCTATGATACCACGCCGTACTCCATTTTGCAATGTGGTGAAAAATGCGTCATATCGCGGAAGAATCCAAAAGATTCAAAAAAAGAAGAAAAAAATCGGAAAAACCCTTGACAGAAGGCTGTTGTTTGGCTATAATAACTAACGTTGCAGCCGCCACGGCGGGCAACAAGCTGGGTATGGCCCGGTAGTTCAGTTGGTTAGAACGCTAGCCTGTCACGCTAGAGGTCGTCAGTTCGAGCCTGATTCGGGTCGCCATTTGCTGCTATAGCTCAGTTGGAAGAGCGCATCCTTGGTAAGGATGAGGTCAGCAGTTCAAATCTGCTTAGCAGCTCCAGCGCGACGCCCACAGCGTAGTTTGCACTGTGGGCGTTTTATGTAGGGGCATAGCTCAGTTGGTAGAGCAGCGGTCTCCAAAACCGCGTGCCGAGGGTTCGAATCCTTCTACCCCTGCCACCTCTACCCGGAAGCATCGTTGTTTTGCCGCAAGGATTACTTGTGACGGAGTTCTCGATGTTTCGCCGGTAAGAAAGCTCGCGGATTTTCCGCGGGCTTTTTCTTTTATACAAAAAATCCCCCGGTGGACTGGAACGGACCAGCCCTCCGGGGGATTGCTATGTAATTACTTGTCGTTGTCCACGCTGTCCGGGATGCCGTCGCCGTCCGCGTCGGGCAGTTCCGGCAGGCCCGCCACGCTGGTCAGCAGGCTCAGCACGCCCGCCAGTACCGAGGCGCTGGCCACCAGCCGCCAGTCCACCTGGCCCAAGGCCGCCGCCGTGCCGATGGTGGCCACCGCCGTCTGCGCCACCGTCTTGACGGCGCGGATGCCCGCGGCGTGCAGCCAAGCCAATACTTTCTTTTTATCCATTGTCTTTTTACTCCTTCACGTCAAAGCAGCCGTTCTTTTCCTTCACGTAGGCGTCCAGGTACGCTTCCTTTTTGTCGCCGTTGTAGGTCACCTCGTAGTAGCGAGTGTCCGGCACAGGCGTACTCAGCATCGCCTTGCTGTTCTGCAAGGTCTTGCACATCCAGACGATATATACATCATCCGGCGTGATTTGGTGGTCAGGATTTACCTCGTTGTTGTACTCGGCCACAAGGCCCCGGGCCAGTGCCGAAAACTTCTTCTCTTCCATTTTGTTTTTGCTCCTTCTTTAATTCATTTTTCTTGGCACCTCATGGAAAACAGGCATGAAAAAAGCACGGTGCGGTTTGCATCGTGCTTTCGGTATCAAAAAAGGTCAATAGTCGCGGAACGGGCAGGAACTGCAAATCTCCTTCCAGTCAGGCTTCACCTTAAACCGGGCGGGAATATACTGTTCCTTGATCGCCTGGTTTTCCATGCAGTCTACAGGAGTGATCCAGTCGTCTACCAGGGGGCACTTTACGGCTTCGGCAGTTCCCTTTGCATCGGGTCGGTACTCAACATCACCTAAGAAGGCCATTTTTCCTCATCTCCTCGATCAAAGTGGGCAAAGCCCCCTCAAATTCATCACTACTGAACGCGGTGCGGATCTCGTTTTGCTCCAAATTGACATATACCGCGCCTTCCTCGCCAATATAGCGTTCATAGTGTTGGTTCCAAACGGTAATTGATATTTTGGCGTTTTTTATCCATCCCTTTGCCTGCGCACTGGTCACACCATGTTCCCTTTGTCCGTTGATGTGTTCATCGTCAAATCCCAAAGAATCCACATCGATGGCGGTGGGCGTCAGATGGATCTGCGCTGTTTTGGGCAGGTTCCCGGCATTGCGGAGCCTCTCTATCAGTATAGCACGTTCCTGCTCTTTTTCATAGGCCTTTGCCCGCGCCGTCGCCTTGCTGGCCTGGCTGCGCCCGAACCCGGAAACGCTGGTGCGGGCGCTGTTGTTGCGGCCGCCGGTGGCCCGCACAAAGTCGTTCAGGTCCTTGCGGGCGGCGCGCAGCTTGGCCGCCGCGGCGGTGGCGTCCACCCCGGCGGCGTCCTCGGCCAGATACTGCCGCTTGAACCGGCGCACGCGGCGTTCCAGCGCGCGCTGCATCCGCCTGGACAAACTCCCTCCCGAACAGATGCGCACGCTTATTCGGGAACTGGTCGAGAAGATCATCGTGTACGATGACGGCCCCAACGCCCACCGTGTGCGTGTCGTACTCAACCCGGGAAAAGTAAGGCCCAAGGACCAGCCGCCGGACTACGTCTCTACGCCATTTGATAAGCTGGGGACTCTTTTGGATAGAACTGTGGACAGTCTACCCCTGCCAGGAAGAACCGCGTATCTGAAAAGGTACGCGGTTCTTCTTTTTGTGCCGGATCATTTTTTACATGATTTTTAAATTTTATGCCTATACTGCTTTCGATTGTGTTATAATGTCGTACAGATAAAGGAGGAGTACCATGCAGGAATGTTTACAAGCGTGGGATTGGCAGGGGACGCCGGCCGATCCGGTTCCGTGCGGAGAAGGGCACATCAACCAAACATATCTCGTCCGGGTCGATACGCCCGGCGCCCCGAAGCGATACATTTTGCAGAAGATCAATACAGACACCTTCCGTGACCCGGATCTCTTGATGGAGAACATCTGCGGCGTTACGGAGTATTTGCGCGCCATGATCCTGCGCAACGGCGGCGACCCGGCCAGAGAAACGCTGCACGTGTGCCCGACCCGGGAGGGGAAGGCCTATTACCGCGCCTCTGACGGGGGATGCTGGCGTGTCTATGATTTTGTTGAGGATACGGTTTGCCTGCAATCGGTCAGAAACGCCGAAGATTTTTGCGAGAGTGCGAGGGCCTTCGGAAACTTCCAGCGCCGGTTGGCCCGGTATCCGGTTGAAAAACTGCATGAAACGATTCCCCGTTTTCATGACACACCCAAAAGATTGGCGGATTTCGAGAGCGCCGTGCGGCGCGACCCCTTTGGCCGCGCGGAAGCGGTGCGCCGGGAGATCGAATTTGTCTGTGCGCGCCGGGACGACTGCCGCTATATGACCGACCTGCTGGCAGCCGGCAAGCTGCCGCTTCGCGTTACGCACAACGATACCAAACTGAACAACGTACTGCTGGACAGTGCGACCGGGAAGGGGATCTGTGTGATCGACCTCGATACAGTGATGCCCGGCCTTGTCGCCAACGATTTTGGGGACTCTATCCGTTTTGGGGCCAACGACTGCGCGGAAGACGAGCCGGACACCAGCAAAGTGCATTTCAGCCTGCCGCTGTACGAAGCCTATACCCACAGTTTCCTGCAGGTGGTGGGAGAAGCCTTGGCGCCGCTTGAGCGGGAAACGCTTCCGTGGGGAGCGCGCCTGATGACGCTGGAGTGCGGGATGCGGTTCCTGGCCGATTATCTGGAAGGAGATCACTATTTCCACATCCAGCGCCCGGCACAGAACCTTGACCGCGCCAGAACCCAGTTCAAGCTGGTGGCCGATATGGAGGATAACTGGTCTGATCTGCTGCGCGCCGTTCAATAAGAACTGCGTGGCAGGAAAGGTTTGTTTTGCCGAAAATTCACCGTCCCATCCTATTGCATTTTCTCTGCGCCGTGCTATAATACCAGACGCGGTGGCAAAACCGTGAGTGAATCATAGGGGATGGGGAATCATGACAAAGGATTTGACAAGCGGAACTCCGCTCAAAGTGATCCTGCTGTTTACGCTGCCGCTGGTGTTGGGGAACTTGTTCCAGCAGTTCTACGCCTTGGCAGATACCATCATTGTAGGGCGCTACTGCGGCGTCAGCGCCCTGGCGTCGGTAGGGTCTACCGGTTCGGTAAACTATCTGATTTTGGGATTCGTGATCGGGGTCTGCAACGGGTTTGCGATCCCGATCGCGCAGTTGTTCGGCGCGCGGGACTATTCTGCGATGCGGCGTCATGTGGCGAATGCGGGCTGGCTGTGCCTGGCTGGCAGTGTGATCCTTACGGTGCTGACAGTTTCGCTGACACGGCCTATGCTGATTCTGATGCAAACGCCTGCCGACATTCTGGATGGCGCTGTCACTTATATTGGCTGGATCTTTGCGGGCATCCCGTTTATTTTCCTGTACAATATGGTGGCGGGCATTATGCGCGCATTGGGGGACAGCAAAACGCCCCTCTATTTCCTGATCCTGACCAGCGTGCTGAACGTAGGGCTGGACCTGCTGTTCGTTGTGCCCTTCCAGATGGGCGTGTTCGGCGCGGCGCTTGCCACGGATCTCTCTCAGGCGCTTTCCGGGGTGATCAGCTTCCTCTATCTGTGCCGCAATTTTGAAGTCCTTTCCATAAAAGGCGAGGAGGCGCGGCTGGATCGGAAAGCCTGCCTTCGCCTGACCGGCATCGGATTGCCCATGGGCCTGCAGTGCAGCATTACGGCGATCGGCAGCGTGATCATGCAGTGGGCGGTCAATGTGCTGGGGAGCACGGCGGTAGCGGCTGTCACGGCTGCCAGCAAGACGGCCAACCTGCTCACGGTGCCGTTGGAGAGCGTTGGAACTGCGATGGCGACCTATGCCGGGCAGAATCTGGGGGCCGCGCGCATGGACCGTGTGCGCAAGGGCGTGCGCAGTGCGTTGCTGATCGCCTGCGTGTATGCACTTGTCTCGCTTGTGCTGCTCCATTTTGGGGATGTGACGGTCATGGGCCTGTTCCTGGATACCGGCGGTGAGCGGGAGATCGTCCGTATGGGGCAGGAGTACCTGTTCTGGAACAGCGTTTTCTTCATTCCGCTGGGGGCGCTGATCGTCTGGCGGTATACGATCCAGGGGCTTGGCTATTCCACGCTGGCGATGCTGGCGGGCGTGGCGGAAATGGCGGCCCGCACGCTGGTGGCGATTTTGCTGGTGCCGTTGCTGGGATACTTCGGCGCGGAGCTGGCCAATCCGGCAGCCTGGATCGCTGCCTGCCTGTTCCTGTATCCGGCCTACAAATGGACCTGCCGCCAGCTGGATAACCGCCTCCTGGCGGCCCGGCTGCACTGCAGGAATCAGGAAGAAGTCCGTGCGTCACAGGAAATTTCGGGCTGACGGCAGCAGGAAAACCGAGGCTGCTTGCACCCGGGGGAAAATCCGTCTATAATATAAAGAAATCCCGTATACAGCAAAAAGCAGGAAAGGAACACGAGTTATGCCGCAGAAACTGCCGTTTGTTACGCTGGCGCAGGCGCAGGCGATCATGTCCGACGTGCCGACGCCCTTCCATCTGTACGATGAAAAAGGGATCCGCGAGAACGCGCGCCGCGTGAATGAAGCGTTTGCCTGGAACAAGGGCTTTAAAGAGTATTTTGCCGTCAAGGCAACGCCCAACCCGTACATCCTCAAGATCCTGCAGGAAGAAGGGTGCGGCGTGGACTGTTCCAGCTACACAGAACTTCTGATGAGCGAGGCCTGCGGTTTCCGCGGCAGCGACATCATGTTCTCTTCCAACGACACGCCGGTCCGGGACATGCAGAAAGCCTATGAACTGGGCGCTTACATCAACCTCGACGACCTGACGCATGTGGGGTTCCTGCAGTCGGTGGCGGGGGTGCCCAAAACCGTCTGCTGCCGTTACAATCCGGGAGGCGTGTTCGACCTCGGCAACGGGATTATGGACAATCCCGGCGATGCCAAATACGGCATGAGCGAGGATCAGATGGCAGAAGCCTATACCCGCCTGATGAAACTGGGGGCGGAGGAATTCGGGATCCACGCCTTCCTGGCCAGCAATACCGTTACCGATGAATACTACCCCAAACTGGCCGGCATCCTGTTCCGGTTGGCGGTGCGGCTCCATGAGCGCACCGGCGCCAGAATCAAATTCATCAATCTGTCGGGCGGCGTGGGGATCGCCTACCGCCCGGACCAGAGAAGCAATGACATCGCCCGCATCGGGGAAGGCGTGCGCAAACAGTTCGAGGAGATCCTGGTCCCGGCGGGTATGGGGGATGTGGCCCTTTTCACCGAGATGGGGCGTTATATGCTGGCGCCTTACGGCGCGCTGCTGACGACAGCGATCCATGAAAAGCACATCTACAAGGAATACATTGGTGTGGATGCCTGCGCTGCGAACCTGATGCGTCCGGCCATGTATGGTGCGTACCATCATATTACGGTTCTGGGCAAGGAAAACGCGCCCTGCGACCACAAATACGACGTGACGGGCGGCCTGTGTGAGAACAATGACAAGTTCGCCATCGACCGCATGCTGCCGGAGATCGAAAAGGGGGATGTCCTGTTCATCCATGACGCGGGGGCGCATGGGTTCTCCATGGGGTACAATTACAACGGCAAGCTGCGCAGTGCGGAAGTGCTGCTGCGGGAAGATGGTTCGCACCAGCTGATCCGGCGTGCCGAGACCCCGGCCGACTATTTTGCAACCTTTGATTTTACGCCCTTTTTTAAGGGAATGGATTTGACCTGAACGAGAAAGACGGCTCCCGGCGGTTTCTGCCGGGAGCCGTCTTTATTATGTGGCGGTTTCAGAGCGCTTCGTCGATCACACCGCCGCCGCAGACCAGGCCGTCTTTGTAAAAGACGGCGCTCTGGCCCGGGGCAGGGGCCCGCACGGGTTGGGGGAACGTTACATATCCACAGCCGTCATAGCGGCAGGGCGCAGGTTTGGCGGCGCTGCGGATCTTTACCAGGTAATCCCCGGCGGCCAGCGGCCCGCCGTCGGGCGTAGCCATCCGGGTCAGGCGGATCTGCGTATTGTATTCCTGGCCGGTCTCAGCCAGCTGGATATTGCCGTCGGGCAGAATGGCTTTCACAAACAGGGGGCGCCCTGCGGCGATGCCCAGGCCTTTGCGCTGGCCCACCGTGTAGTGGTCAACGCCGGCGTGCGGGCCCAGGTCGCTTCCGTCCGGGGCCAGGAAGCGGCCGGACTTCGGGGTAAAACCACGGGCGCGGATGAAGGCGGAATAGTCGCCGTCCGGAATAAAGCAGATCTCCATGGAATCGGGGGCGTCGGCACAAGCCAGGTGCAGATCCCGGGCCATCTCGCGGATCGTGTCCTTCTCAAATTCACCCAGAGGCAGTACCAGCTTGCGCAGGATATCTTGCGGCAGCCGGTACAGCATATAGCTTTGATCCCGCGCGGCGCTGGCGGGAACGGCCACGCGGTGGATGCCGTCGGCGCCTACGTCGATGCGGGCGTAATGGCCGGAAGCAATGTAGGCGCAGCCCAGTTCGTCTGCCTTGTCGGCCAGCAGCCGGAACTTGACCAGCGGGTTGCACATGATGCAGGGGTTGGGAGTACGCCCGGCGCAGTAGCTTTCGCAAAAGGGCTGCACCACATGCGTTTCAAATGCCTGCTCGGCATCCAGAACATGCAGCGGGATGTGCAGGGCCTCTGCGGATTCCCGGGCTGCGGCCACAGCGCCCTCGTGCGCCGGGGAAAAGCGGATCACCGCGCCCTGCACAGCGAACCCCTGCTCCTGCAGGATGTGTACGGCAACGCTGGAATCAACGCCGCCGCTCATGCCGATCAGGACCTTGTCCTGCTTCTCAAATGTATTGAAACCGTTCATGCGGGCCTCCTTTTATGCCTGACGGCCGCCGTACTTTTTGCTCTGTTCCACAGCCATACTGTCGCACCGCTCATTTTCGGGGTGTCCGGCATGGCCTTTCAGCCAGTGGTAGGTGATGCGGTGCTTCTCGCTTTCCGCCAGCAGCGGCGACCAAAGATCGGCGTTCAGCGCGGGGGAGCGGTCGGCCTTTTTCCAGCCGCGTGCACGCCAGCCTCGGGCCCAACCTTTTTCCAGCGCGTTGATCACATACTGGCTGTCGCTGTACAGGTCAATGGCGCAGGGCTCTTTGAGCTGGCGCAGGGCTTCCAGCAGAGCGGTCATCTCCATGCGGTTGTTGGTGGTCTGCGCCTCGCCGCCGGAGAGCTCTTTCTCAAACACTTTATCCCGCGCGCGGTAGCGCAGGATGGCGCCCCAGCCGCCGGGACCGGGGTTGCCGCTGCAGGCGCCGTCGGTATAGATCTCGATTTGTTTCATTATAAATCTCCTGTAAAGGGCAAGAATGACTGTACTAGGCATTATACCTGCTTTGCGGGGATCTGGCAAGTTTGACAATCAGGGGGAATCCGTCTATAATAAATATAACTGCCATTATGCGTGATTTTGACAGGGCCCGGCCGCGCCTTTTCAGGCGGACTCAACGCGCCCAACCCGGGGAAAGACCGTGTTCTTGCGACCCGGAACCCGGTAAGAGGTACATAAGACAGGGAAGAGTGTATACGGCAGGTATACAGGAACGCCTGTAGAGAAAAGTTTGGAGGTATTCGATGGAAGAAAACAAACCGAAACGCAAAGCGACGAAAAACCAGCCTGCGGAACGTACCGCGGCTGCACGCCGTGCGCCGCGCGGAGAGAAAAATGCGCAGGAGGAGACCCGCAAGCCCCGCCGCCGGATGGCGCGGCAGCCCGGAGCGGAAAGCAGCGCCGGCGGGAATGCGCAGAACGCAGCGCCCCGCCCGAGGCATGCCCGCGGTCAGGCGGGGCAGAATGGTGCGGCGGCATCCCGCCCGCCGCGCCGCGGCCGCAAGGCGCAGCCTTCCCGCAATTATGAGATGCAGCCGGCGATCCCGATGCACATCTGCCCGCTGGGGGGCCTCGGCGAAGTGGGAAAGAATATCACGCTGTATGAGTGCCAGGGGGATATGATCCTGGTAGACTGCGGCCTCGTTTTCCCGGATGCCGATATGTTCGGCGTCGATCTGGTGATCCCGGATTTTACCTACGTGCTGGAAAATAAAGACCGCATCAAGGGCCTGTTTATCACGCATGGGCATGAGGACCATATTGGCAGCCTGCCTTACCTGCTCAAAAAATTCAACGTGCCGATCTATGCGGCCCGGTTGACGATCGGGCTGATCAAAAACAAGCTGGAGGAGCACGGTCTGGCGTCCAGCGCCATCTTCCATGAGATCCGCCCCCGTCAGAAGGTCCAACTGGGCTGCTTCACGGTGGAGCCGATCCATGTGAACCATTCGATCCCGGACGCGCTGGCCTTTGCGATCGAATGCCCCGCGGGTATCGTTCTTCACACCGGCGACTTCAAGGTGGATTATACACCGCTCTCCGGCGATGCGGTAACAGACCTGTCCACCATTGCCGAGTATGGGCGCAAGGGCGTGCTCGCGCTGCTGTCGGATTCTACCAATGCCGAACGTCCCGGGTTTACGGCTACCGAACAGACGGTGGCGGAAGGGGTGCGCCGGCTGTTTGTGCGCGCCAGGAACCGCCGCATCATTGTGGCGACCTTCGCCTCCAACATCTACCGTGTGCAGCAGATCATTGACCTGGCGATCGAATCCGGGCGCAAGGTGGCGGTCAGCGGCCGCAGCATGGTCTCCAATACCGAGATGGCGCGGGAACTGGGCTACCTGCACGCGCCGGACAATGTGCTCATCGATATTGACGAGATCAACAAGTATCCGCCGGAAAAGGTCGTGCTCATCACGACGGGCAGCCAGGGCGAACCGTTGTCGGCGCTGTCCCGCATGGCACAGGCCAGCCACCGTCAGGTCAAGGTGGGGCCCAATGACTTCATCATCATCTCGGCCCGGCCCATTCCCGGCAATGAAAAGACCGTGACCAAGGTGGTCAACGGCCTGCTCAGCCTCGGTGCGGAAGTCATCTACGAAAACATGTACGACACCCATGTTTCGGGCCACGCCTGCCAGGAAGAACAGAAGCTGATCCTCACGCTGGCGCACCCGCAGTTCTTCCTGCCGGTGCACGGCGAGTTCAAACAGCTCAAGCGCCATGCCGAGACGGCGGAGCATTTGGGCTATATCCCGAAGCAGAACATCTATATTGCCGAGAACGGGCAGAATATCCGCATCTCGGCGGACGGCATGACTGTGGAGAACACGGTGACGGCGGGCGCCGTCATGGTGGACGGATACGGCGTCGGGGACGTGGGCAACGTTGTCCTGCGTGACCGGCACCATCTGTCGGAGGACGGTATCATTGTGGTGACGGCGGCTATCGACAGCGCCAACGGGCAGGTCCTCTCCGGGCCGGACATCGTGAGCCGCGGCTTTGTCTATGTCAAGGAAAGTGAAGAACTGATGGATGGCCTGCGCACGCAGGTGGAAATGGCGCTGGACCGCAGCTTGAGCGACAACCTGCACGATTGGGCCAGCGTGAAAGCGCGGGTCCGGGAGTCGCTGTCGAGTTATATTTACCGGCGGACCAAGCGCAGCCCGATGATTTTGCCGATCCTGCTGGAAGTCTGAAATCTGCCTGTCCGGCGGGAATGTGGGGACTGAACCATGAAACACAAGGATGGTCTGGATGCAGCAGCCGTACTGTTGCTGTTGCTGGTTGCGGTCATCGCCATGGTCGTGCCGGTAGCGCTGATCTCGCCCCAGTGGCTGATCGTGCCGCTGGTTCTGGTCGTGGTGGCATTCTGCGTGCTGTGGTATGGGCGGCGCAAACTGCGTTCCCATGTGGCGGCGCAGCTGTGCAGCACCGACTTTGAAAACAGCCGGGTCCAGTACAGTCTGGCGGGGCTGCCGATCCCCACGATGCTGGTTGCCGACGGGAGGATCGTATGGTATAATACCATCTTCCGGGAAAAAGTCCTGGCAGGCAGCGATGTGGTCACGCGCCCGGTGGAACGGGTGTTCCCGGACCTGAACCTCGCTGTCTGTTCCCGCCCGCACGGACAGGACCTGACGGTGGGGCAGCGGCGGTTCACCGCTTATTCGGGGGCCGCCAAGGGAAGCCGCGGCTCCAGCATCGTGTACCTGATCGACGATACTTTCTATAAGGATACGTTGGATGAGTACAATGAGAGCCGTCCGGCGTGCCTGATCATCGTCATCGACAGTTATGACGAACTGTTCGACGATATGAAAGACAGTGAACAGGCCAAGGAACTGGAAGCGATCAACAGCCTGCTGGAGCAGTACATCGCCCGCAGTACGGGATTCCTGCGCCGTGTTTCCAACAGCCGCTACATTGCAGTGGTAGAGGAACGGGACGTGCGCTGGATGATGGAGGAGCGGTTTACGATTCTGGAAAAGGTGCGGGCGCTCCATCCGGGCGGCCTGACGACCCTTTCCATCGGCGTGGGCCATGGCGGCAAGACGCTGCAGGAATGCCACCAGATGGCGCGGGAAAGCATCGACATTGCGCTGGGCCGCGGCGGCGATCAGGCGGCGGTCAAGACGGTGGATGGCTTTGAATTCTACGGCGGTATTTCCCATGGCGTGGAAAAACGCAGTCATGTGCGCAGCCGCATTATCTGCAATGCCCTGTGCGACCTGATCAAAAAGAGCGACAGCGTGATCGTGATGGGCCACCGCATGAGTGATCTGGATGCCGTGGGTTCCGCTGTGGGGGCGCTGCGTATCTGCAAGATGTGCGGGGTGCCTGCCGTCATTGCCATCAACAGCGACGCGACGCTGGCGGGCCCGCTGCTGAAGTCGTTTCTGGATGCGGGCTGCGGCCATGATTTCATCGCGCCGGACCAGACGCTGGACGTCATCACCCCGAACACACTGCTGATCGTGGTGGATACCTACCAGAAGCGGTTGCTGGAAAGCCAGAAGATCTATGAAAAATGCAAGCGCGTCGTGGTCATTGACCACCACCGCATGGCGGTGGGGCATATCGACCGCCCGCTCCTTTTGTACCACGAACCCTATGCCTCCAGCGCCAGCGAACTGATCTGTGAACTGCTGCAGTTCATGCCGAAGGAAAATAACATCACGCCGCTGGAAGCCCAGGCGCTGCTGGCAGGCATCATGTTGGATACGCGCAGCTTTGCCCTGCATGTGGGCGTGCGCACCTTTGAGGCGGCGGCCTGGCTGCGCAGCCGCGGCGCCCAGACGGCGGAGACCAAGCTGCTGTTCAATACGTCCAAAGAGGAGTACGAGGCGCGGGCTCACATCGTGGAAAGCGCCTATATCTATAAAGGATGCGCGATCGCGCTGTCCGGCGAACTGGAAGCCGGTATGAACGTGGTGCTGCCGATGGCTGCCAACGATCTGCTCACGATCAATGGCGTAGATGCAAGCTTCGTGGCAGTCGCCAAAAACGGCGGCGTCAATATTTCGGCCCGCAGCATGGGCGCGTTGAATGTACAGGTGATCCTGGAACCGTTGGGCGGCGGCGGCCATCTGATGATGGCGGGCGCGCAGATGCAAAACTGTACGCTGAAAGACGCCGAACAGCAGATCCGGGAACAGATCGATATCTACCGTGCCTCGCAGTCGCACAATGCGGCACTGGCCCGGTAATTGCAGATATTTAGGGAGGAAACGAAGATGAAGATCATTCTGAAACAGGATGTCAAAACGATCGGCAAGAAGGACGAGATCCACGAGGTCTCGGACGGGTATGCCCGCAACTTCCTGCTGCCCCGCGGCCTGGCGGCCCCTGCCGACGCAGCGGCCTTGAACCAGGCCCGCACGAAGAGCGAGGCCAAGGCTCATCATGAGGCGGAAGCCCGTGCTGCGGCCCAGGAACTGGCAGCCAGGATCGCCGGGCAGACGGTCAGCACGAAAATCAAAGGCGGCGCTTCCGGCAAGCTGTACGGCAAAGTAACCGGCAAGGAAGTGGCGGAACTGCTGAGCAAATTGACCGGGACTGAAATCGACAAGAAAAAAGTGGAACTTCCTTCTGCCATCAAGGAATTTGGCACCTACGACGCCACCGTGCGCCTGTATGCGGGGATTTCGGCGTCCTTTAAAGTGAAAGTGGAAGAACTGTAAAGCCAATATGCTTTGCACCGAAAAAAGAGGAAGGGAGGGCGTCCGATATGCCGCGCAATGAAGAACTGAGTCTTTCCAGCCTGGGCATTCAGATGCCCTACAATATGCAGGCTGAGCAGAGCGTTCTGGGAGCGGCGCTGATGGATGAAACGATCCTGAACCGCCTGATCACAGATATGGAACCGGCGATGTTCTACTCGGATCAGAACCGCGCTGTCTATGAAACGATGCGCGCGCTGTATACCGAAAGCGAAGCCGTTGATGTGATCACACTGGTCAACGCTCTTGCCGCCGGCGGTACGTTCGCCAGCGCCGACGACGCCAAGATCTACATCACGCATATCGCGGAAACGGTGCCTGCCATTTCCAACGTCGATTCCTACTTTAAGATCGTCAAGGAAAAGTACCAGGCACGCCGTTTGATCGAGGCGGCCCGCAGTATCTTGAACGAGACCAACAGCGGGGAGGATGCCGACCTGCTGCTGGAATCGGCTGAACAGAAAATCTACGAGATCCGCAGCGGGCAGGACAAGTCCGGCGTCAAGACGATCCGGGAGTCCATCCTGGAAGTGATCGATACGATGCAGAAGCTCAGCGGCGCGGACCGCGACAAGTTTGCAGGCATCCCCACAGGCTTCACCTATCTGGATACGGTCCTGACCGGGTTGGGGCGTTCCGACCTGATCATTCTGGCCGCCCGCCCCGGTATGGGCAAGACGAGCTTTGCGCTGAACATTGCAACCAATGTGGCCCGCCAGCAGAAAGTCCCGACCATTATTTTCAGTCTGGAAATGACCTGCGAACAGTTGACGGACCGCATCCTGTCCAGCACGGCCAATATCGACAGTCAGGCGTTCCGCACGGGCCGCCTCAACAATTCGGACTGGAACGACTTTGCGCAGGCGACCTCGCTGCTGTATAATGCGCCGATCTACATGGACGACACTTCCGGCATCTCGGTGCCGGAGATGAAAGCCAAGATCCGCACGATCAATCAAGACCCTAAAAAGGAAAAAATCGGTCTTGTCATCATCGACTACCTGCAGCTGATGCAGAGCGCCAAACGTACCGAAAGCCGCGTGCAGGAGATCAGCGACATCACCCGGAATCTGAAGATCATGGCCAAGGAACTCAATGTCCCGGTCATTGCGCTGTCCCAGCTTTCCCGTGCGGCGGAAAAATCCACAGGGCGCTCGGACCACCGGCCGCAGCTTTCCGACTTGCGCGACTCCGGCTCTATCGAGCAGGATGCCGACGTGGTGCTGTTCCTTTACCGTGCGGCGTACTACAACTCCCAAAACGGGGAAGATAACCAGGCCAACGAAAATGAAGCGGAATGCATTGTGGCTAAAAACCGCCATGGCGAAACCAGCGTTGTGCGTCTGGGCTGGGACGGCGCGCATACGCGCTTCAGCAATTTGGATGTGACCCATGAATTCTGATCCTGAAAAACTGGTGCAACGCATCGAGGAGACCTTGCTGGCCTATTGCCGTCAGCAAGGGCTGTTCAAATCGGGCGACAGAGTCATTGCAGCCTGCTCCGGAGGGGCAGACTCTATGGCTTTGTTGCTTTTTTTGCTTCGCCGCCGTCGCGATCTGAAAATCGAAGTGCTGGCGACCCATGTGAACCATGGTATCCGCGGCCTGCAGGCCCAGGCAGATGCAAACTTTGTGCGGGCGTTCTGTTCCAGCCAGGGGGTAGAACTGTTCGTATATGACGCTGTGCGTGAGGGCGTGCAGATCCCGGAGAACCCCAGTGAAGAATGGGCGCGCGGGCTTCGGTACGGGTGGTTCGACCGGCTGGCGGCCCAGGAGGAGGCTTCCATCGCTACAGCACATACGCTTTCGGACCAGGCGGAGACTGTGCTGTTCCGCATGGCCCGCGGAACAGGCCTCCACGGCTTGGCGGGGATCCCGCCGCGCCGCGGTTACTATGTGCGCCCCTTCCTGTGCCTGACACGGGCAGATACAGAAGCATACTGCACGGCGCTTGGGCAAAACTATGTGCAGGACGAGACCAATGCAGAGGACCACTATGTGCGGAACCGCATCCGCCACGAGGCGATCCCGGCGCTGCAGTATGCGAACCCCTCTGCCGAAACGGCCATCGCCCGGCTGTGCAGCCAGATGCGCAAGCTGGACCGGTGGCTGGCGGGGGAGGCGGCCGCGCTGCTGCAATCGGCGGCCGTGGAAGGCGGCTATGAAGTGGCGGCTCTGCGCCGGGCGGAAGGGCCGGTACTGGACGCGGCGCTGCACACCCTGGTAAGCCCGGTGCGCGATGCTGAGGAAAAGTACATCACGCTGCTTCGTTTTCTGCTGCAGCGCGGAGAAGGCGCATTGCAGCTGACGCCGGAGGTGACCTATAAAGTCAAGGACGGCCTGCTGCTCTGCCAGACGCCGGAGGGGGTCCGCCCGCCGCCTGCACCGCCGCAGCCCTTTTCGGAAGGCCGGTTTTTCCTGCCGGGTGGTTATTTTGTTGAATTTCAGCGTGTAAAGTATGAAGATTTTCTAAAAAATCAACCAATTTTCAAAAAAGACTTAAACTGTTGCGCGGATTGTGCTAAAATACAGGGGAATCTAGTATTGCGTACCCGGCAGCCGGGGGATTTTTTCCGTCCGGCAGGCCGTCATGTCCGCAAAACATTGAAAAAATACTATAATGAATTGAGCGTTCCGCAGGAAGACCGCCCGTTGCTTCCGCTGCTGGCCGACGGCAGCGAGGTGCTCTGGCTTTGGGGCAGCGGGTTTGCGGAAGGACTTGCCCCCGATCCCTACACGCTGGAAGCGCTCGTGGTGCGGACGGAAAAAACTGAGGAGGCATGAATCTATGCAGGGCATGGATCAGGATATCGACCACATCTTGGTATCAGAGGAGCAGCTGCGGCAGAAGGTAGCCGAACTGGGCGCGCAGATCAGCCGGGACTATGAGGGGCGCGACCTTTTGATGGTTTCCATACTGAAAGGCGGGGCCGTTTTTATGGCGGACCTGATGCGGACTGTGACGATCCCCTGTGCGATCGACTTTATGGTGGTGTCCAGTTACGGCGGCGCCAATACGGAATCCACCGGGCTTGTCAAGATCGTCAAGGATCTGGACGCGGACCTGTCCGGCAAGGATGTACTGATCGTGGAGGATATTCTGGATACCGGGATCACCCTTTCCAACCTGCTGCCTATGTTGCGGCTCCGCAACCCCAACAGCGTCAGGCTGTGTACGATCCTCAGCAAACCCAGCCGGCGCAAGGCGGACATCGAACCGGACTATCTCGGGTTTGAGGTCCCCGATGAATTTGTGGTGGGGTATGGTCTTGATTTTGATGAGAAATATCGCAACCTGCCCTATGTGGGGGTTCTGAAACCCGAAATCTATACCAGATAAGCGGCCGGTTCGGGCGGCCAAAATCATCCGGCGGAAACGCCGTCTTTAGGAGTTGATTTCTTGCAGCATAAACCTCGCTTCAGTGGTATTCTTGTGGTGGCCGTTTTGATGGTCCTGGTACTGTTTTTTGTGTCCATGTCGCCGCTGCTGGCGGCTTCGGCCTCAAACCACATTAACTACTCGGAGATCTACTATTACTTTGAAAACCATCAGGTGACCGCGTACCGTCTGGATCGCGGCACCGATGAGTTGGAACTCTGGCTCAAAGAGGGAGCGATCCCGCTGCCGGAAGCAACGGTCCAGCTGGACGGGCAGGAAGGCGGCGGGCTGCTGAACAGCCTGACGTCTTCGAGTGAAGACGCACTTCCCTCCAACGGCGGCACCGTGTATGTCGTCTATCAGCTGCCTTACGGCATAGACTTTAACACCGGCAAGATCTCCGAACTGGTGGATGAGTACAACGAATTGAACCCGGATGCCCCGATGATCTTTGACTACGTGGCGCCCAGAAGCACGATCCCCTGGATGGAGATCATCTTCTATGTCGTCATGCTGGGCAGCCTGGGGCTGCTGTTCATGTCGATGTACCGCGGCGGCGCGGGCGGCGGCATTATGAATGTCGGACGCGCCAAAGTGAAAGACCAGCAGGAAAACCAGCGCAAAGCCACCTTTGCCGATGTGGCGGGCGCGGACGAAGAAAAAGCAGAACTGCAGGAAGTCGTAGAATTCCTGAAAGCGCCCGGAAAATTTAATTCACTGGGCGCGCGTATTCCCCATGGCGTGCTGCTGGTGGGCCCTCCGGGCACCGGCAAAACGCTGCTGGCCCGCGCCTGCGCGGGCGAGGCGGGCGTTCCGTTTTATGCTATCTCCGGCTCCGACTTCGTGGAGATGTACGTTGGCGTGGGTGCATCCCGCGTGCGCGACCTCTTTGAAAAGGCAAAAAAGACGATGCCTTCCATCGTGTTCATCGACGAGATCGACGCAGTCGGCCGCC